>Ga0256406_1000285_pt1 | contig 96140 bp, 70 predicted proteins | sample RumenRJG_03DNA_FD_185986 | JGI IMG/M metagenome (GOLD analysis project Ga0256406, IMG submission 185986) | Bovine rumen microbial communities from Lethbridge, Alberta, Canada - RJG_03 | ecosystem: Host-associated > Mammals > Digestive system > Stomach > Rumen | place: Canada: Alberta | collected...
TTGCTTGTTTTCTTTTTGCAACACTAAGATAAGTGAAAATTCTGACATGGCAAAATCCTGGGCAACTTTTTGTTGCTCAGGAACTTATAAATAAAGTTAAATTATAGTGTTGCGGAATTAAGGTATTAAATGAAAATTAAAGCAGCACTCCTCATGCTTTTGTTGGCAGTATTCTCTTTGCAAACAAGTGCGCAGACAACAATAATCAAAGGACTTTTATTGGACTCGGTGACCCACGAGGGAGAGCCATATGCTACCGTCCGGGTGTACAAAGGCACAAATACCAAGGGCTCTGCTGATGCCATGTCAGTCACCGATGAGCAGGGACACGTCTCCCAATCGGTGTCGGGGCGCGGTCTATATACCGTCATTCTGAGCAGCGTGGGGCGCAAGACCATTACGAAACGTGTGAATCTCAGTGGGCAGCGGTCTGTTGACTTGGGCACAATGTACATCGAGGATGACGCCCAACAGCTTGAAGGCGTCACCGTTGTGGCACAGAAGCCGCTCGTTAAGATGACCACCGACAAGACAACCTACGATGTCCAGAGTGATGTCGACTCAAAATCTCAGACCGTACTCGACATGCTTCGCAAGGTCCCGATGGTCACCGTGGACGGTCAGGACAACATTCAGGTGAAGGGCTCGAGTTCGTTCAAGGTCTACGTCAACGGTAAACCGAGTATCATGTTCTCGTCGAATCCGTCGCAAATCTTCAAGAGTATGCCTGCGTCGGCTGTCAAGTCGATTGAGGTAGAGACCAATCCGGGAGCTAAGTACGATGCTGAGGGAACGGGAGGAATACTCAACATCGTCATGGCAGATGCGCAGAACGGTGACAAGCAGTCGATGAACGGCTACAACGGCTCTATCCGCGCCTCCATCGGCAACCACAACTGGAACGGCTCGGTGTTCGTCAGCGGACAGCAGGGGAAGCTTACTTACAGCGCGAACGTGTTCACCAACCAAACGTTCCCTATGTCGACACGTGTCAGCTTCGACCGAACGACGCAGCAACAAAGCGGCGGCTACGACATGAGTTACTATCAGGAGAGTAAATCGCGGACGCCTTTCGCAATGGGAGACCTTAGTCTCGGCTATGCCATCGACTCCATGCAGCAAGTCGATGCGACGGTCGGCGTGACGCGTTTCACGCTTAAGAACAACGGACATCCTACCACGACGTTCAGCGGCGGAGCCTTCGGCGACGGCTTCTCCTACTCAAATCTGTTCGATATGAAGCAGCGCAACTTCTCCATCGACGCCAGTTTGGACTACCAAAGGTTCCTGAACAAAGCCAAGACGAGCAGTATCACGCTGACATACCTTTTCAACAATTCGCCGAACCACAACTCCACGCGCACCACTTACGACTCGTTGAGTGTTCCGGGAATGGCTCAGGCGATGCCGTTGAGCCTCGTTGACATGTATTCGGATGTCCATGCGCGCGGCACCGAGCACATCGGGCAAATCGACTACGTAACTCCGCTGGGCAGCGAGAAGCACACCCTGAGCGCCGGAGCTAAGTTCACGGCTCGCACCAATCACAGCGACTCACGCTATTATAATATTGTTGACGGTTCCGATGTCTACAATTCCGACAACAGTTCGGAGTACCGCAACAACGTGGACATACTCGCCGGATACGCAGAGTACAGCGGAACGTTCGGCATATTCTCTACTCGGCTTGGTGCAAGATACGAGCAGACATGGGAGCGCGTGAAGTTTGAGCACGGTGCCGGCGACAACTTCCATCGAAACTATGGCAATTTCGTTCCGACGGCGAGCTTCACCTGGAGCCTTGCCGCTGCCACGAACATTGGTCTTTCTTACTCTATGCGCATCGTGCGGCCGGGCATCAGCTATCTGAATCCTTACGTCGACCGTAGTAATCCTACAATGCTGACCTACGGAAATCCTGACCTCGACGTCGAGAAATCGCACAACATAAACCTCGTGTTCAATCATTTCTCGTCGAAGTTCGTCATCAATGCCACTCTCTCGCAGAATTTCTGCAACAATCAGATATACCAGTACAGCTTCATGGACGGCGCCATTTTGAATCAAACATACGGCAATATCGTCAAGAACAGATACACTTCGGGTAACATATTCGCCAGTTGGTCGCCAACGACAAAGACCCGTCTGATGGGTAATTTCAGTCTTGGCTACACCGATACACGCTCCGACCGCCTCGCCTATAGTAACAGTGGATGGTCGGCAAGTGGCTTCTTCAATTTCCAGCAGACGCTGTGGTGGGACCTGAAATGGAGTATCGGAGCTTTCGCAAAGACAAAGGACGTGAGCCTACAGGGCCTCGGCGGCGACATGAACATGATGTTCACGACACTCGCCAAGGACATTATAAAGGACAAGCTGAACGTTTCGCTGATGTTCGTGACGCCGTTCTCCAACCGGTTGCATATCAACAATGAGACCTTCAACGACGATTTCAACCAGCGTATGCGCATCGGCGTCGACATGCGGAGCATCGGTCTGACCGTGACATGGAACTTCGGAAACACCAAGCGCATGTTCCAGCAGAGGCAGTCGAAGGCTTCCAGCGACTTCAGCGAGCACCAGACGGGTGGTCAGCAGATGGGAACTATGGGCTCAGGAGCCCTCGGCGCAGGCACAGGAGCCGGTATGTAACAAGACTATCCCGTTGCAAATGCATTAAGGAATACAGCCTGAGGGCAATAGAAAGTAATATCCAAATAAAACCGAAGAATGTTAAATTAATTGCGGTTTTACTTTGGATATTATTTTTTTCTCCTTATATTTGCAGCAAATAAACCTGATAACTGAATTTAAATGCATCGCTTTATAAGCCTGATAATAATACTATCCTTACTCCCCATTGCCGTTTTTGCCGGCGAGAAGCATGATTATACGGAGGAACTGCGCCGTCTCGATACAGTGATAGTTGCCGCGCCGCAATACGAAAAGGTAAAACTGGAACGCATTGCCACGCTCCGCAACAACCTCGGAAACACCAAGGATGCTGCCTCACGATACAACATCGATATGCAGCTCTTTGAGGAATACCGTTCGTACCAGAGCGATTCAGCCCTTGCAACGTTGCAAAGAGCACTGTTGCTTGCACGCCGGATGAATCGCAAAGACCTTGAGGGCGACTGCCTTTCGCTACTCGCCTATCAGTCGTCAAACGCCGGAAGCTATGCCGATTCAAGGGCTATGCTGGCACTGGTCGACAAGTCTGCGCTCCGTGGCGACGGTCTGTTCCACTACTATCGGGCTGAATATCACTTGTATAATGAACTCGGCTACTACTCAAAGATACAGAGCGTGAGGGACAGTGCTTACGCTATGCGTTCGAAGTATGAGCTTTTGGCGATGAACTGCCTCGACAAGAACTCAGCCGAATACAAGGAATTCCTTTGCCGTCATCTTTTTTTCAGCGACAATAACCTTAGTGCCGCCCTCCGTGTTTGCAACGAATGGGTGAAGCTCGTACCAGAGAACTCGCGTGAGTTTGCCCTCGTTGCCTACTACCAATACCTTATCCGAATGTCTATGGGGGCTGAGCAGGAGGCGATGTCATGGGCCGCCCGCTCTGCCATCTGCGACATAACGCATGCCGTAATGGACCAGGCTTCGCTGTGGGCGATAGCCGATTATATCAGCGGAAGTGACCTCAGCAGGTCGTATAAGTACATTGAATTCTCATGGCAGTGTGCCGCCAAGTTCGGAACAAGTGTACGGACGGCGCAGATTTCGCCAATTCTCTCGGTTATAGAGTCGAAGTATAAGGATGAACTCGACACCGCCAACCATCGCCTTCTTTTTATAACGGTACTGATAACGATACTCGCCGTGGTGCTCCTTTTCCTGCTCTACTATGCCACAAAGCAGCGTAAGCGCGTTCTGTCGGCGCGCAACGACCTTCGTCAACGTAATGATGACTTGGCCGAAACGAACCATAAGCTAGCCGAAAGCTACAACAAACTGAAGGAGGCCAACGAGCGGATAAGTGCCGGTAGTGCACGGCTTCATGAGTCGGACCAAATCAAGGAGGCATACATAGGGCGCTTCCTGTCGCTCTGCTCTGACTATGTCGACCGCATGGACAAAGCTCGCAAGGACGCAACGAGGCTTATCAAGGCTCACAAAATTGACGAACTGTACCAGCAGACTCATTCAACGGAGCGCAAGGAGAAAGATGTGGAGGAGCTGTATGGTTACTTCGACAGTACGTTCCTGAACATTTTCCCGACCTTTGTCGATGACTTCAACGCTTTGTTGAAGCCCGAGAACCGCATCGAAGCACCTGACAACAAGTTGAATACTACGCTCCGTATCTTCGCGTTGATACGCCTTGGCATCGACGATAGTGGCAAGATAGCTGAGTTCCTGCACTATTCTGTCAATACGATTTACAACTATCGCGCCCGCACGAAGAACGGTTGCATCGGCAATCGTGATACGTTTGAGGAAGAAGTGAAGAGGTTGGGGAAGATATAAAAAGGACAAGGGCCTCCCCAAGCCTCTCTGAATGGAGGGGATGTTGATATGTTCTGTTGGTGCAAACTTGGCATAAAGATGCGAATATGTATGTCTAATGTAATGTGAGGCCTCCCCAAGCCCCTCCCAAGGAGGGGTTGTTTGATTACCTTATAGACTTCCTAAGCAAGCATGCCTGTAATGAACTCATCCACTGCAGGAGCGCCCCTGCAGTGGATGGCAAGCCCTTTTAATAATTCAAAATTAATAAAATTGGGCAGTAGAATTATGTCGCAATGAGGCGTTAAGTAATCAAAAGCCTAGCCATGGGGGAGGCTTGGAGAGGTCGTGGGGGAGGCTTGGAGAGGAATTCAGTTACTCCACTGTAAGCTTTGCAGTAGTTACATCACGGCTGTTGGGACCAGTCATGATTTCGAAATCTCCAGACTCGAGGAACGGATTGCCATCAGCGTCGAGATAACTGAGCGTCGATGCGTCGATGTCGAAGCTGATAGTCTTCGTCTCACCAGCAGCGATGTGAACGCGCTGGAAGCCTTTGAGCTCCTTGACGGGACGTACCACCGACGAATAACGGTCGTGGATGTAGAGTTGGACGACCTCGTCGCCATCGCGGCTGCCCGTGTTTGTAACTGCAACAGTTGCCGTCACCTTTCCGTCTTTCGGCATTGTGGAAGCCGAAAGGGTCACATTGCCATATTTATAAGTTGTATAGCTGAGTCCGAAACCGAAAGGATACAGCGGTCCGTTAGTCTCGTCGATGTAGTTGCTGACATACTTATGGAAGTACTTCTCGCCATCCGGAACAGGGCGGCTGGTGCTTGTGTGGTTATAGAAGATAGGCACCTGACCTACTGAACGAGGCATGGTGTTGACCAGTTTGCCCGTCGGCACCTTGTCGCCGAACAGTACATCGCAGACTGCATCGCCCGTTTCGCTACCGGCAAACCATACATTCATGATGGCAGGAACATGCTCGCTCTCCCACGAAAGCACTGTTGGACGACCCGAATAGTTGAGGAGTACGACCGGCTTACCTGTTGCAAGAAGCGCCTTCAGCAGTCGCATCTGCACGTCCGGAAGGTTCAAATCGGTGCGGGTAGAGCTCTCTCCCGTCATCTCAGCCATTTCGCCGAGGCATGCCACAACAACATCGGCATTATTGGCAACGTCGACTGCCTCCTTGAGCATTGCATCAGCATCACCCCAATGGATAGGACGTCCGAACTCGTCGGCACGCTGGCGCAGTGAGTCGGCATATATATTGCTGCCCTGAGCATAGACGACCTTGGCGGAAGAACCGAGGTAGCGCTGCATACACTCTTTCAAAGTAGAATACTTCTCAGGCTTGTCGGCAAACGACCAACAGCCTGGCAGGTTGTTGCGGGTGTCGGCAAGCGGACCGACAAGTGCTATTGTGCCTTGCTTTTTCAGAGGAAGGAGGTTGCCGTCGTTCTTCAACAGTACGAACGTTTCAGCTGCAATGTCACGAGCTACACGACGGTTCTCGGGCGTGTACATATCCGTCTTGGCACGCTTCGTATCGCAATAGCGGTACGGGTCGTCAAAGAGTCCGAGCTTATATTTTGCCTCCAGGACACGGCGGACGGCAGTATCGATTTCGCTTTGCGTTACGGAGCCATTCGAAAGAGCATCCTTGAGATATTTATGGTAAGCCAATGCACACATATCCATGTCCGTTCCGGCCTTCAACGCTTGTATTGCCGATGTCCGTCCGTCGCCGAAGCCAAGCTGGGACATCTCGTTTATCGATGCATAATCGGTCACCGTGAAGCCGTTGAAGCCCCACTTGTCGCGCAGGACGTCAGTCATGAGCCACTTGTTGCCCGTTGCCGGGATACCGTCAACTATGTTGAACGATGACATAACACTGCCGACGCCAGCCTCGACGACTGCCTTGTAAGGCGGGAAATACTGATTGAACATGCGCAGACGGCTCATATCGACAGAGCAATAGTCCTTGCCTGCCTCCGTGGCACCATACAGAGCGTAGTGCTTCAGACACGCCATGACACGCTCTTTGCCATATTCATTGTTGTCGCCTTGGTATCCGCGAACAGCAGCCACGCCCATCTGCGACGACAAGTAAGGGTCTTCGCCGTAGCCTTCGGACACGCGTCCCCAGCGTGCATCATGTGCAACGTCGACCATCGGACTGTAAACCCAGTTGATACCCTGTGCCGATGCTTCCTTGGCGGCTATCTTTGCGCCTTCCTCAACAGCCTTTGTGTCCCACGAGCAAGCCTGTGCCAGTGGTATAGGGAGCACTGTCTCGTAGCCGTGAATGACGTCCTGACCAATCAGAAGCGGAATTCCGAGACGGCTCTTCTTGACGGCAAGTTCCTGCAAGGTGCGTATTTTGCCGATGCCTTTAACGTTGAGCACACTGCCAAGCTGCCCTTTCTGCACCATATCGGCAAGCGGGGAGTTCATGACAGCTCCCGTCGTGATGTCACCACCGGGCAGAAGCGTAAGTTGACCTATCTTCTCGTCGAGTGTCATCTTCGACAAGAGCTTGTCTATAAAGTTATCCATTGTCTGCTTCTGGGCAAAGGATGCCGTCACAGCAGCCAACAAAGTCAGAGTGAAAATCAGTCTTTTAATCATATTGTTTACATCTGGATTTATGCCACAAAGTTAATCAAAATAATACGATATAAAGTATGTTATCCTGAAATACAATCTCATTTATCATTGTCCAACTATCCAAATACCTGTCGTTGGATATTTACCTTAATTGTCGGACTTCAATCCCATTGATTTGATATAGCTCTTTTGTGGCACACAGTTATTGAATTTTGCGTTCTCACAGAACTGCAACAGAAGTTTCATTGCCTTTGTCTGCTCCGGCAGAGCCTTGCGTATTGCGTCGAAGGAGCTGCGGTCGACCTCGGCAAACTTCACTACCGTGCTGTCCCATTCTTCCGGTTTCACGATGCCGACCATGCACGACGAGTCGATTTTCTTGTACGGCCAGAACGTGTATCCGATGTTTGCCTTGCGCATAACGGCAACGAAATCGGCCTGCCATTGGTCCGTATTGTGGCCTATCTCACCCATGTACATAGGCAGACCGGTCTTGTCGCGGAAATCTATGAAGCTGCTGATGGCGTCACGGGTAGCCTCGCCGCCGTAGCGATGGCAGGTGTACATTATCTTATTATCGAACTTCCAGTCGGCGAATGGTGCAAAGTTGCTGTTCCATTGTGCACCGCCAAGCAGCACGATATGGTTAGTATCGACCGTACGGATGGCAGCAACGGCACGCTTGTAGAGCGGTTCCAGCAGAGTGTTCAGGCTGTCCTGCACTTCCTTCGGGAATTTTGTGGCAATCGGTTCGTTCATCAATTCATATCCAAGGACTGTCGTCTCGCCGGCGAAGTGCTTCGCGATAGATGTCCAGATATTGCAGAAGAGCTGCTGGCTTGCCTCGCTCACGAAAAGCCAGGGATAGCCATAGCCATTGTCGATGTTGTCGCCGGTCTGCCCGCCGGGGCAGTCGTGCATGTCGAGAACTACATGCAAGCCGTACTTCTTAGCCCAACCGGCAACCTCGTCCATCAGCCGGAAGCCTTCGTTCGGGTTGTTGGCGCCCATGTAGTCTTCGTTGGTGAAGAGCTTATAGTTGAACGGCAGACGTATGGTGTTGGCTCCGGTGCTTGCGATGAAGGCAATGTCGGCCTCCGTTATGTAGTTGTCCTTGAACGCATTCCAGAACTCCCGTGCCTTGTCGGGGCCTACAAGCTCGCACACGACATCGTTTATCATCCACTCGCAGTTGGCCTTCTTGAAGCCGAACATATAGCCTTCAGGGTTCAGCCAGTTGCCGAGGTTGGTGCCAACGATGTGGTACGGCTTTCCGTTTCCGTCTGTGAGCGATGTGCCTTTTATACCTATGAAGCCTCCGTTTACCGGTTCTCCCGCGTTGATTGGGAGAACCGATAATACAGAAACTAATAGAATTGAGATGAGTGCCTTGATGTTTCTTTTCATCATATTTCCAGTTTTTTGCTATTACCCGTTAGTTCTTCTGGAATATTCTTACGTAATCGACGTCCATGGTGATAGGCAATGCTGTCTCGTCGACGCCGTTCATGCCACCCCAATCGCCACCCCAGGCGAGGTTGAGGATAGGATAAAACTGTACGTTGAACGGCCAGTAGTCCTTGCTCTTGTCAGCTGGCTCGTACTTGAGGATGCTCTGTCCGTCGACGAAGAACTCCAACTTAGAGTCGGTCCACTCGCAAGCGTAGACGTGGTAGTCGCTTTCGGCAGTCGGAACGCGCAGCACTCCGTGCTCAGTAGCTGTGTTGCCATTGTTGTATTTGTTGCAATGGATAGTCGAAGTGACATTGTTAGCATCTACACCGACCTCCTCCATGATGTCAATTTCTCCGCAGCCAGGCCATGGGTTGGTATTATTATTGTTGCCAACGGGCATCATCCACCATGCAGGCCATGTGCCCTTACCCTTCGGCAAGCGTATGCGAGCTTCGAAATAGCCGTATTTCCAGCCCGTGTTTACCTTTGCATAGACGCGGCCGGAGTAGATTTGACCGTTCTCCTTGAAGCAATGGATGTGCAAGGAGCCGTTGCTTATCTCGGTGACAGGGTTCCCTGCGGGCGAGACATGGTTGACATAGTTCTGCAATTCGTGGTTGACCCACCCCGGACCTTGCACCTCGTGGGTCCAGTCGGAGCTGAGTTCGGTTCCCTTGTCGAACTCGTCGTGCCACACAAGGGTGTATCCTGTCGGCGTGTCGTATGCGTCAGTCGTTGCCGACTGCTGGTTTACGGTGATGTATTTCCGTGCCAGTCCCGATGCAATGGTAATCGTTGCAGTGCGGGAAGATGTGGTCGGGTTCGAAGCAACCGTAACTGTCGATGTCGTGGTGCCGCCCGTTGACGATGTATTACTGCTCGGAGAAATGGTCACCCAGTCGTTGCCTGTGGTCACGGTTGCGCCCCATTCGTGGTTGACAGTGATGGTTATATCCTGCTTTCCGCCATCGGCGGTGAACGTGAGGTTGTCGTTGCTGACCTCGATAGTTGGAGTCGTGGATGCTCCACCACCATCATCGGAGTCGTCGCTGCTGCATCCTGCCAGTGGCAGCGAGGCTGCGGCAAGGAACAGGAGCAGATATTTCTTTATGTTCATGTGCGTAATAAATAGTTGAAAAAGAAAAGGACAAGGAAGTCCCGGTTGTTGTGCCGGAAACTTCCTCGTCCTTTTCGGAGTTTACTTCTTAGAATTCAGTCTTTTAACAATGATGCCTTTTGCGTTAGCGGTTGTTCCCGTTGGCAACACAGTACCATCGTCGTTGGCGTGGTCTTTCACTACGATGTTGGCCACTTCGACAGTTGTGTTGTCGGGATTTCCACCGAAGTCGAGCACGAGCTGTAAGTTGTTGATGTCGAGTCCAGGCATATCGCTCTTATAGAAGATATACGTCTGTCCTGCCTTCAAGTCTACACGGTCGACGAAGTAGTACTTGTCGTCGTCGCTCTGGTCGTCCAACTTGACCGTTGCCTGGCTTATATCCTGACTCGGTGTTAGCTGTACGGAGAAGTCGTAGTTGCTTGCCGAAGTCGTCTTGATGTCCGTATCCCACTTGATTTGGTTCTGCCACTGCTGGAAAGTAGCAGCCGGGAAGGTGAAGGTCCAGTTGTTTCCGTTCTGCACATAAGCCGGATTGTCTATCTGCTTCCAGTTTGGAGCATAGTAGAACTCGAACGAAGTGGCGGCATTCTTGAAGAGGTTGAAGTCGTTGTTGGCGTCGTAGCCCTCAAAGCCCTTCTCCGTCGACTTGCTCGTCAGGATGAAATGCCATGCTATTCCGCCATTATCATAGACGAGGTCGAGCTCGTTTGCAGTCAGACCTTCTATACGGAAGCGAGGGTGCTGGTACTGGTCGTCGGTTGAAATGTACGGGAACAGTGTGTTGTCGGAGAGTACGAGGTAAACTGCATCCTGAACTTTCTTGTCGGCGTCTGTCCATGTTCCTGACTCAAGATTGAAGGTTGCCTTCTGCTCCGGAGTGATGGTTGCATCCCAGTCGGCTGATGATGAGCCCCAAAGGGTTGTACCGGTGTTGACGAATGTCTTGCCGTCGACACCTGAGCTGTAGGTGTAGTTGCCACCGGTCGCTGTGGTTGGCTCGAACGTTATGCGGTCGTCATAGACGCTGTAGTCCTTCTTGTCGTCAGGATTGGCTGACCACCACTCTGTTCCTGAGGTACCTGAAGGACCACAGGCGAGGTGTCCCTTAACGCTGTTGTCTATGCGCCACTCCTTGCCCTGAAGCTTGGTGAGGTACGGAGCGAAGTCGACTTTGGTCTCGTCAAATGTGAAAGTCTTCTGTACACTCGACTGACTGAAGCCGTTGCGGTTTGCCATGCGCAACTCAATAGGATATGTTCCGCGAATCTTATTAGACCATGTCACGGTCTGAAGGGTGGAATATACGGTTCCGTTGACGAGCCAAACAGGGTATTCGCCTTCAATAACGGGAGCCGTGGCGGTCATCGTATTGGTCGACTGGTCTACATCGATGGTGAAGTCAACGCCTTCCATCGTGGGGAGTCCGTTCTCGTTTGCCGTGTCGAAATCCTCCGGAGAGCAAGCCGTAAGGGTAAGTCCGGCGAACAGAACTCCTGCCATTAGCTTATATATATTTTTCATTGTACTACTCGTTTTAAGTTTGTTAGTATTCGTTCTGCTTCAATGACGGGTCTGCATCGAGCTCAGACTGTGCCAGAGGAATGTGCTTTTTGTTAGGAGTCCATGCGTTGGTACGGTCGGTGCCAGGTATCGGCACGAGAGTCGTTGCAGCCTTTCCGGTACGTACGAGGTCAAAGTAACGCTTGCCTTCGCCTACGAATTCGAGGTGACGCTCATTGAGAATGTCGTCAGCCGTTATAGAGCTGAGAGCTGGAAGACCTGCACGCTGGTGAACCTTGTTGAGGTATCCGAGTGCCTCTGCGCTGCTTCCGCCTGTTGCCAGGGTAAGTTCAGCTGCGTTGAGAAGGGTCTCCGAGTAGCGATAAATACGAAGGTTGTTGTTGTAGTTCAAGTTCTTCGAGGTCGGGCAGTCCTTACTATTCTCTGAGTATGGACGATACTTTGCGAGCCAGAGGTGAGTGTCCTGATAACGGGCGGTGTAGTCCTGGTCGGTTCCCTGCAAGCTGCGCAAATCCCAGCAAGTAGCGTCGCGACGCTGATCGGCAGCATCGTACATGTTGTAGGTCTCTACGCGCATCGGGAGGAAGCCCCAACCATCTTGTCCGGCATCCCATCCGTCGCCGCCTTTCCAGCCGTTCGGTGAGATAAGGGTTGGCAGAACGGTTCCGCCAGCTGACTTTGGAGTACCCCAGTCACGAGCTGCATTGTCGTCCTGGTAGTTGATTTCGAAGATAGACTCTTTGCCCCACTCGCCGCTTTCCTTCCAAATGTCGGCGTAGTTATGCAGCAAATCGTACTGACCGCTGTTGATTATCTCCTTCATATATGCAAGAGCCTGAGGGTAACGCTGTGTATCGTTCTGATACATGACCATCTCTGCGTAGAGCATATAGGCGAAAGCCTGACTCACGCGGCCTGCGTCAGCATCGTCCCAGCGCATTGGCAGTACATTGTTGTTTAAGATATCCTCCATCTCGGCGATAAGTCTCTCGTAGATTTCGTCGGCCGACAGTTGCGGTGCAGTGTACGGAGAAGAGATGTTATCGAGGTAGAAAGGAACGTCGCCGTAGTAGTGCCACAATATATTATAGTAGTAGGCACGGAGCAGACGAGCCTGTTCGATGTACGTCGGGAGGTTCGGATTGTCTGCATTAACAGAGTATCCGCAATACTTTATCACGTCGTTGCAACGCTTAATGCCAGAGTAGAAGTCGCCCCAGAGCGTTGCCAGCGTGTTGTTACCATCGCCTTCGAAGTTAAAGAGCTTGTGCCAGTGCTGGTTATCGGATATGTTACTGCCGCCAGGGAAGAAGTCGTCGCCCATGATTTCAGCGTCGATGTTCAGCGCATTGTATGCGGTACCGTCCCAGTCAGGCCAGTGCAGCGGGTCGTAAGCTGCCGTCACCGACTCCTGAAGGTGCGCGTCGGTTGTATAGTATTCCTCCAATGGCTCACCGTCAGGGTCTTCCACCTTCAGAAAATCGTCACTGCAAGAGCTCAACAGGAAAGCTGAAGCAAGAGCTCCTACAAATAAATATTTTGTCGTTTTCATAATGCTCAATAGTATTTAAATGTTTACAGAGTGATATTGAAGCCGATAGACCATGTGCGTGCCTGTGGGTAAACACCATAGTCGACGCCAAGTGAGGTTATACCATTTGAACCACCGATTTCAGGATCGAAACCCCAGTACTTGGTCCAGGTAAAGAGATTCTCTGCCATTACAAAGAAGCGGAGACGGTCGACACCGACTTTCTGAGTGAGAAGTCTCGGCAGTGTGTAGCCAAGCTGGAAGTTCTTGAGGCGGAGATAGTTGCCGCTGTGAACGTAAAGGTCGCTGACAACCCAGTTCTTTGTGTCGCCGAGAGCGAGACGAGGTACTGAATTCGACGTGCCAGGACCAGTCCAACGGTCGAGAATCCATGTCGGATAGTTACCCGAAGCTATATCTGAGCGATACGTTGCATCAAATACATCGACGCCGCTGACGCCCTGGAAGAAGAGACTGACGTCGAATCCTTTCCATTCACCGCTGAGGTTGAAACCGAATGTCCACTTTGGAACACCGTTACCGATGTTAGTACGGTCGTCTGAAGTTATCTGACCATCACCGTTGACATCGACGAAGCGGAGGTCACCAGGTACTGCGTTAGGCTGAATAGGTTTTCCATTAGCATCCTTATAGGCGTTAACCTCGTCAACAGTCTGGAACACTCCGGCTGTCTTATAACCATAGAAGAATGGGAAAGGCTGACCGTTCTCTGCACGAGTGCCGCCATCCGAGAACTGGGAGATACCCCAATCGAGGAAGCCGGTAGCGTTACCAATGTTCTTAAGTTCATTGTGCAGATACGAGGCATTACCCCTTATGCTGTACTTGAAGTCACGGATGCGACCGTTGTAGCCGAGCTCGAACTCCCAACCGGAGTTCTTCATGTCACCCACGTTAGCAAGCGGTGAAGACTCACCGACGTAACTTGGGATAGGCATTTCTATAATCATACCATTCGTCTTCTTAACGTAGTAGTCGACAGTGAACGTCAACGCATTGTTGAAGAAGCCTAAATCAAGACCGATATCAGTCTGTTCACTCTCCTCCCACTTCAGGTCAGGGTTCGGAAGACGATTGGCCTTAGAACCGTGGTTCTTTACATTACCAGTACCGAAGTAGTAGTCGTTGCCCATAGAAGTGAGCGATGTGTAAGCGAAGTCATCAATGTTCTCGTTACCATTCTTACCCCAGCTGAAGCGAAGCTTTGCATTGTTCAACCAGTCGCGGGTAGGTTTCATGAACTTTTCGTTCATGATATTCCAACCAAGAGAGAACGATGGGAATGTACCATACAAGTTGTCAGAACCGAAACGGCTAGAACCATCACGACGAACAGTGAACTGTGCCATGTAGCGCTCATCGTAGTTGTAGCTCAAACGGGCAAAGAGTGACGACAGACGGTGCTCCGTATATGGGTAGCCCCATACGTTGAAGTGAGCTGTTCCGCTAAGACTGCCCTCTTCTGAAACGACCTCACCGTTACCGGTAGTGTAGTTGATAGAAGGCTTGTTGATGTTGATGAGGTTCCAGGCGCCGCCACCGAGGACGCTGCCCTTGAACTTACTTGCCGACTGACCAAGCACGATATCGAACGAGTGCTTACCGATGGTCTTGTCGTAAGAGAGAGTATTATCGACCTGCCATGTGTTGTTGTCAGCCTTTTGAGCTGTGGCTGATGTGTGGTCTGCGTTGTTGTTGCCTGAAAGATAGAACTTCTGAGTAGTTGCTCCGTCGTATCCCCAGAACGAGAGCTCTGCGCTGTAGGCGAAGTGGTACTTCAAATTGTCGAAGAGTTGCAAGTCGAGAGAGAACTTAGGCATAATCTTATGCGACCAGTTCTTTTGAGGATGCCCCTGCATCATTGCTATAGGGTTGTTCTGTTCCTGATAAGAGCCGAAGTAACCAGGCACCGTGTAAGGATTGCCGTTGGCATCCTTGTAGAGGTCGTAGGCTGAATACTGTGCCTCCATTGCTGCCGCTACCTTCGGATTTGTTATCGTTACAGGCAGTATCGGTGAGAGATAGAGAGCCGACCCAAGAGGAGAGCCCCATGTGGAGTTGGTCGCAACGCCCGTGCTATGTACACGCATGTAGCCTATGTTGACACCGAGGTCGAGCTTGTTGAGGAACTTGCGCTCCTTAGAGTGGTCGAACAGGTTGTAGTTAGTGTTCGAACGGAGAGTCAGACGGTCGTAGTTCGACTGCCCGTAGTTACCGCCAACGATACCATCCTGCGATGTATAGCCGAGAGAAAGATAGTAGTTGACCTTGTCACTGGCACCGCTTATCGACAAGTCATGCTGTACGATAGGAGCGTTATCGTTGAAGAGTTCGTTCTGCCAGTTTGTTCCGAAGCCAGTCACAGGGTTTCCGTTGTCATCCTTAAGGTTGTACGGGTCAGCATAGAGAGGTGCCTGTCCGCCGTTGACATACTTCTCATTCTGAAGTATTGCATAGTCGGTAGCACTCGTAACCTTGCGCTTACGCCATGGACTCTGCCATCCGTAAGTGAAGTTATAGTTAATCTTGGCATTGCCCTTGGCACCCTTCTTGGTTGTAACAAGGATGACACCGTTGGCTGCACGTGAACCGTAGATAGCGCCGGAAGCCGCATCCTTCAGTACCTCGATGCTCTCGATGTCCTCAGGATTGACAAGTTCCATGCCGTTCTGGTCAGTTGCCATGCCATCAATAATGTACAGAGGTTCAGAGTTGTTGATAGTTCCGATACCACGGATACGTATCACCGACTTCTCGCCAGGCTGTCCGGAAACGCTCGTTACGTTAACGCCGGCCGCCATGCCTTTCAGTGCATCCTCAGCGCGGAGCTGTGTCTTGTTGGCTATATCGTCACCGTCGACCTTGGCGATGGACGCCGTTACGACGCTCTTCTTTTGTACACCGTAACCGAGGACGACGACTTCGTTCAGTGCCTTGGTATCCTCCTTGAGGACCACCTTCATGTTCTGCCCGCCTGCAACCTCCTTGCTGACATAGCCAACGTAGGAGACTACGAGCTTGGCACCTTCAGAACCGTTAAAGCTAAAGTTACCATCAAGGTCACTGATGGCACCCCGCGACGTTCCCTTTTCCATTACGGAGGCGCCGATGATAGGCTCGCCGTCAACGTCAACGACCTGCCCCGAGAACTTAACGTTCTGCGCCTGGGTCACGACGGCAATAAGCAGAGCCACCAATAAGGTAAAGATTCTTGCTTTTCTCATAAGTTTTTAAATTTTGGTTATATTTAATTATGTTAGTTAGATATATACTTTCAAAAAATACTCGATAGGTCCTTGTTATAGGTTTTCTGTCGTTTCGTTTCCTAATAGAAGCGGGGATTGGGCTCGCTCGCCGTCCCCGCGTAAGGTATTGCCAACCCTGACAACCTAATAACTAAACCATAAATTCGTTTATGCATCTGATGTTTATTCCATCATCAACGATGTCCTAATCATCTTACACTTGCAAAGTTAAACAAAATAACAGTTCAAAAAACGTGAGTTGGTTCAAAAGTGGATAATCGATTGCACTCAAAATATATTAAAGCATTTATTATCAAACAATTAAATAAAATTCAAACCACAAAAAAAAGTGGGAAGTTTGGGATTATTTTTAACCAAAAATTGTTTAATTTACACCATTAAATTGGCTCATTTTTCCTTCAAAAAGAGATTGTTTAAAATACACTTTTCGAACGCAAAATTTAAATAATCTCCACTTTTTCAGACTTCTTCAAAAATAGCAAATACCTCATTTTAAACCGGTTAACGATTTTCTCGGCGCTTGGAAATCTATATTTGAAGTCCCCGTCTCCCCTCCGTCTTGCTTTTTTGGCTAACTTTGTCGAAACGAATTATATACGAGAAGCTAACTAAAACTATAAAAACATGAAATTCAGAACAATCGCACTGATTACATCGGCACTACTCCTTACGGGATTAGCGACGGCAAAGGCGCAGCCGAAACCAGCCCTGCCTGCGTACCTCGATGAGACGAAGACAGTGGAAGAGCGTGTTGAGGATGCCCTCTCACGCATGACTTTGGACGAGAAAATAGCAGTAATACACGCGCAAAGCAAATTCTCCAGCCGTGGCGTTCCGCGTCTGGGATTTCCCGATTTCTGGACCGACGACGGCCCTCACGGTGTCCGTCCCGACGTTCTTTGGGACGAATGGGAACAGGCAGGACAAACCAACGACTCGTGTGTTGCCTTCCCCGCCCTCACATGCCTTGCTGCTTCGTGGAACCCGCAGATGTCTTTGCTCTACGGACGGAGCCTCGGCGAGGAAGCACTCTACCGCGGTAAGGACATGATACTTGGTCCGGGCGTGAACATCTATAGAACTCCGCTGGGCGGCCGCAACTTCGAATACATGGGCGAAGACCCTTACCTGACGTCCACAATGGTAGTACCTTATATAATAGGTATGCAGTCCAACGGCGTATCGGCATGCGTTAAGCACTTCGCTTTGAACAATGATGAGGAGAATCGGTTCGAAGAGAACGTCATCGTTTCCGACCGCGCGCTCCACGAGATTTACCTCCCGGCATTCCACGCTGCCGTCACCAAGGGCCACGTATGGGCAATAATGGGCAGTTACGGAATGTATAAGAACGAGCACAACTGCCACAATGAGTATCTGCTCAACGATATCTTGAAAGGCGATTGGAAGTTCGACGGCGTCGTGGTGAGCGATTGGGGTGGCACGCACAACACCGACCAGGCAGTGCGTAACGGTCTCGACATGGAGTTCGGCTCGTGGACAAACGGACTGAACAAGGGCGCCAGCAAAGCCTACGACAACTACTACCTTGCCAATCCCTTCAAGGAGGGAATAGCGAACGGCAAGTACACGATGGAACAGCTCAACGACAAGGTGCGCCGGGTGCTGCGGTTGTACTATCGGACGACAATGGCGCATCGTGGACACGGGCTCCTTTGCTCCGAAAGTCATTACGACGCAGCAAAGCAAATAGCCGAGGACGGTATCGTTCTGCTTAAGAACGACGGCGGTGTTCTTCCTATTATCCAAGGCTCAACGCTGAAAACTCAATGCCACAAAGTCGGCAACGGTGCAAAAGCTGACGCCGTATCGCATCGTCCTACAGTCCTCGTCGTGGGCGAAAACGCCATAAAGATGATGACAGTCGGTGGCGGTTCGTCGTCGCTGAAGGTACAGAAGGAAATCTCTCCGTTAGATGGTCTCAAGTCGCGGTTGAAGGATGTCGCCGGCGTGGAGTACGAACGCGGATATGTCGGTGATGTAACGGGCAACTACAACGGCGTCACCACGGGTCAGAATCTTAACGACAACCGCTCTGAGCAACAGCTTATCGACGACGCGGTGGCTAAGGCTCGCACTGCCGACTATGTCATTCTGTTCGGTGGACTCAACAAAAGCGACTATCAGGACTGCGAAGGTCACGACCGCAAAGAGTACGGTTTGCCTTACGCTCAGGACAAACTCATCAATGCTTTGGCAAAGGTGAACTCGCATTTGGTGTACGTCAACATCTCCGGAAATGCCGTTGCGATGCCGTGGAAGGACAAAGTGCCGGCTATAGTACAAGGTTGGTTCCTCGGTTCGGAGGCTGGCGAGGCGCTTGCAGCAGTCCTCTGCGGCGACGTCAGCCCATCAGGCAAACTGCCGTTCACGTGGCCTGCATCGCTGAAGGATGTGGGCGCGCATGCCCTCAGTACGTATCCGGGCACATGGCGGAAGCCGGGTGGCAAGCAGACGGATGGTAATATCATCGACGAGGAATACAAAGAGGGCATTTATGTGGGCTACCGCTGGGCTGACAAGCACAACACTCACCCGCTGTTTGCCTTCGGTCACGGTCTGAGCTACACATCTTTTAATATATCAAACCTTCGCTTGTCGAACTTGAAGATTACTCCTTCGGACAGCCTGACGGTAACGGTAACAGTCAAAAACACTGGAAAGCGTGCTGGAGCGGAGGTCGTCCAGCTTTACATCCACGACGACAAAGCATCTATTGACAGGCCTTACAAGGAGCTGAAGGGCTTCCGCAAGGTATTTCTGAGGCCCGGTGAGTCGCGCGATGTCGCCATAACGATTGGCCGTGATGCCCTTAGCTTCTACGATGAAGCTGCACATCAGTGGAAGGCTGAGCCCGGAGCATTCACCGTTCTCGTTGGTAATGCGTCGGATAACTTGAAGCTTAAGAAGCAGTTTGAGCTAAAATAGGAATAACCCACCCCAACCCCTCCCGAACGGGAGGGGTTTTATTAGTTTTGTGAATGTTCAATATTAGTTTTGTGGATGAGTCCTATTTCAGAGTGCTTGCTTATCGATGGAAATCAAACCTCTCCCACTTGGGAGTGACTAAGGGTATATCTTAGACCATAATAGGTTAACTTCCTGATTATCAAAGCTTAGCTTTTAGTTTGATTTTTAAATTAAAAATGAGAGAAAAATAAATTAAAAACCAACTAAAAATAAATTATTTTTCTCATAAAAATAAATTAAAAAGCAACGTCAAACTTAAGGCTTGACCTCACCAAGCCTAAGTGATGCCCTCCTAAGACCTCCCCCAAGGGGAGCTCTGGAGAGGATTTAGCTTGCTTTTGGGGAAGTCTTTCCTTTTTCCTTTACACGTTCTTCGCCATAATAGCAATGGTCTTGAGGCGCACATAGTCGAAGCTGACGTACATAAAGCCATGGTATGGATTTGCAGTACCCCAACTATTCTTCATGATAAAGAACTTTCTGCCCTGGTGGTTGTGGGCAATTCCTACAATCTCCATGCAGTGGTCGTCGGTTGTCTGGTGGTTGTTGAACTCGCGCTGGCGTTCCTTCTGCACGTCGGCAGGTAGCGGAGTACTGATGTCGGCGACACCTTTCTCGAATGAAAAGCCCGGCTCACTGATGTCGCCTTCCCAGCAAACGGGATGGCCGTGGCGCACGCTCTGCTCCATGATATTCATCAGTGTGTCGATAGGAACGTTGAGAAAAGTATCGTGATAATGGTTGTCGGGCGTTTCAAGTGGGAACGCTTGTCCGAAAAGATGATGTGTGAAACTAGTGTATGCAATGTATTCGTCCTCGTGGCAGACGCTGTGGGCGAATTCAAGAGGTGTGTAAACGGCTCCCAGCATGAAAACTTTCGGCATGCAGGCGCCTATCTCCTTATCAAGAATTTCGTTTACACGGGAGCTCATTTGCTCGTAGGACATCGCCGTGCGGACAGCCTGCGCCACCTTGCGCTCTGTCAGATGGTAGTCGGTTGCTTCACTGCTGTGGTAGGCATCGTAGTGAGTCAGACCGTAAGTTGCAAGCAACCGTGGCACCATCGTCATCATTCCGCGAGTGTTTATCCTTCCTTTATGCGTGTAGAACATCTCGGAGGCTTCCTCCTGGATAAGCATTCGTGCCACGAAGTCAGTACTTAGGTTGACAGAGTCGCCCTGCATGAGGTGCTCGGTCTCGATGGTTGCCAACATGGCATAGTCCCAACAGAGGTCGCTGCGACCCTGCTCCTTGACGGGAGTGGTCTTCAGGCGTACCTCGGTAGTGAAATGTTCAATGCCGGTTGGTGAGCCGGCATGCTTGCCGCAGCCCACTAACAGGACTGCGGCGAGTGTCAATAAGAATACGTTTCGTTTCATTCTACTTGCTGAGCATCGTCACCTCAATGCGGCGATGGCTGTCGAGCATGTCCTTGGCAACAGCCTGTATGTCGGCGGCGGTGACTTTTTCTACGAGCTTCTTATAATCTTTAACAAAGTCTATGCCAAACCGCAGCTGATTGTAAATTGCCCAATTCCAGCAGTCATTGGTAATTGCCATCTGGTCATACTGCTTCAACAAGTATTTCTTTACTTTCTGAAGACTCGACTGGAGAGGTCCGTTCTTTGCGATCCTCGGGTACATTATGTATACTGAAATGGCCTTTCTCGTCGGTGTAGGCGTAAAGGCGGTTCTCCTTGAAGAGAACGGAAGCGAATTCAACGGGTTTCTTTGTGTCGGCATTGGTAATGCGACCGCTGACGGTCTGGGCAGAGGTCGTCACAACAGAAGACAATAATAGGGCGGTAATAGCGACTCTATTCTTATGTATTTTGTATCATTATTCTTTCTGAAAAAGCCCTTTCCTTTGTAGGGACATGCAAAGGTATTGGCTTTCTTACGCTTACACGATACCTGAAAACAATGATTTTTAATGATAAGGTCTCCCCAAGCCCAAGGGGGAAAGCATTTTTTATATACAAAAAAAGCCCGTCACTTTTGGCGACGGGCTTAATAAATTATGTGGGAAATATGAATTTTCCGATAGCTTAGAGCTGAGGACCAGCAGCTACGAGAGCCTTGCCGGCATCGTTGGTCTCATACTTCTTGAAGTTGTTGATGAAGAGCTCAGCAAGGTGCTTAGCCTTCTTGTCCCACTCAGCTGGGTCCTTGTAAGAGTCACGTGGGTCGAGCGGAGTAACGTCGACACCCTCAAGCTCTGTAGGAACCTTGAAGTTGAAGTAAGGAATATTCTTCGTAGGAGCCTTGTCGATCTCGTGGTCGAGGATACGGTCGATGATGTGACGTGTATCGTGGATAGAGATACGCTTTCCAGTTCCGTTCCAACCAGTGTTGACGAGGTAGCAGTTAGCGCCGCTCTTCTCCATGTGCTTAACGAGCTCCTCTGCGTACTTTGTTGGGTGCAGGCTCAGGAATGCCTGGCCGAAGCAAGCTGAGAATGTAGGTGTCGGCTCAGTAATACCAATCTCGGTACCAGCAATCTTAGCTGTGAAACCAGAGAGGAAGTAGTACTTAACCTGCTCTTTGCTCAGGATAGATACTGGAGGAAGTACTCCGAATGCATCAGCGCTGAGGAAGATAACCTGCTTTGCAGCTGGTCCGTGAGAAACAGGACGTACGATGTTCTTGATGTGATAGATAGGATAAGATACACGGGTATTCTTCGTCAGCTTGTCGTCTGTGAAGTCAACCTTGCCAGTCTCGTCGTCAACGGTAACGTTCTCGAGAAGAGCGTCACGTGTGATAGCGCCGTAGATGTCAGGCTCCTCGTCCTTGTCAAGGTCGATAACCTTAGCATAGCAGCCACCTTCGAGGTTGAATACGCCGTTGTTGTCCCATCCGTGCTCGTCATCACCGATGAGCTTACGCTTCGGGTCTGTTGACAGAGTGGTCTTACCGGTACCAGAAAGACCGAAGAAGATAGCGGTGTTCTCACCGTTCATATCGGTGTTGGCAGAGCAGTGCATTGAAGCGATGCCCTTCAGTGGGAGGTAGTAGTTCTGCATTGAGAACATACCCTTCTTCATCTCACCGCCGTACCATGTGTTAACGATAACCTGCTCGTGGCTTGTTACGTTGAACATTACGCAAGTCTCGCTGCGCAGACCGAGTTCCTTGTAGTTCTCGACCTTAGCCTTTGATGCGTTATAAACGATGAAATCAGGCTCCTGCTCGAAGTCAGTCTCGCTCTGAGGACGAATGAACATGTTGGTAACAAAGTGTGCCTGCCATGCAACCTCAACGATGAAGCGAACCTTCATACGTGTGTCCTTGTTAGCACCGCAGAAACCATCAACGACAAACAGGCGCTTGTTTGAAAGCTCTTTCTTTGCGATGGCCTTTACAGCGTTCCACTGCTCCTGTGTAGCTGCGTGGTTATCGCTGCCGTTCTCTTCTGTATGCCACCACACTGTGTCGTGTGAAGTCTCGTCGTCAACGATGTACTTATCCTTAGGAGAGCGACCGGTGAACTTGCCTGTGAATACGTCAACAGCGCCAAGCTCTGTCTCGTGTCCCTTTTCATAGCCCTCAAGGCTATCCTTGGTCTCCTCGTTGAAGAGCACTTCGTAAGAAGGATTGTACAGAACCTCGGCTGTACCAGTCTCGATTCCGTAGCTAGCTAAAACTGATTTGTCAAACTTTGCCATTTCTTGAAATGTATTTAAGTTGAAATTAATGTTCTTTTACTCACTCTTTTTCTGTGTGCAAAAGTAGTTATTTCTTTGTTTTCTGCCAAGTCGGGAACATGAAATAAAACTAAACTGGGTGCAAGTCAAGGTTAAAGAAATGAAAAATTTATTGCAGTGAATTACTTTTGCAACATGCACTTGACAAAATGAAAGGGATTTTTAGTACTTTTGCATTTCGGAAAAATGAAAACTTTAGAAAAAGTGTAACCTTTAAACCTGAAATGAAAGTAGTTAATTTCTCCGAGACAAACAGCATTATAAATCAGTATCTGGCTGAGATTCGTGACGTTGAATATCAGGAAAACCGTCTGCTATTCCGTAATAATATTGAACGCATAGGTGAGTGTGAGGCTTTCGAATTGTCGAAAACGCTGAACTATGCGCCTAAGGATGTGGTTACGCCGCTTGGCATTGCGAAGGTCAATGTGCCTACCGACAAGATTGTTCTTGCGACTATATTCCGCGCCGGACTGCCGTTCCACAATGGCTTCCTGAAGATTTTCGACCATGCCGGCAATGCCTTCGTAAGTGCATACCGCGAGTACAAGGATGAAGGCCGCCACGAGGTGGGCATCCATGTGGAGTATCTTGCAACGCCGAGCATCGACGCCAAGAATCTCATCATTGCCGACCCGATGCTCGCAACGGGCGGAAGCATGGAGCTGGGCTACCGTGCTTTTGCTACCAAGGGAACACCGAAGCGTATCGACGTGTGCTGTGTCATCGCCACGCCTGAGGGCATCGACCATATCAAGGAAACGCTTCCTCAAGACAAGACGACGATATGGTGCGCTGCCATAGACCCAGGAATGAACGAGCATAAGTACATCGTTCCGGGCTTCGGCGATGCCGGAGACCTCTGCTACGGTGACAAGCTGTAAGCCGAAAGAAAAATTTAAACCTCTCCAAATGGAGAGGTCTTAAATCTTTTTACGCATCCTTCTGCTTCTCACCCATGCGTGCCTCAACAACGTTGACGACATAGTCGCCGAGCTTCTCGCATTCCTGAATGATGTCCATGTACATTGTTCCGATGGCGTAAGTGTACTTGTGGTCGTTGATGTCGTTGATGTTCTGACTCTTGAGCTGCGAACGATAGTTGTTGATTTCGTTCTCAGTATTGAAGCTCTTGTTGACATCATTGTCCTGCTTATGCCCTACAAGGATGACGTTCATCTGCGTCAGAGCATTGTCAACAAGCTGCATCATCTCGTGCATGTGCTTGTACTGCTCCGGCGTGAAGTCCTCCTTGCCCTTGATGCGACGGTTGATGGTGCGTGCCATGTTGTAGTTTGCATCGCCGATACTTTCTATTTCACTTATCTCACGAAGCATGGCACGGACCTTGTTCTTGGTCTCATCACTCAGATGAGCATCGCTGACCTGGTCGAGATACTTAGCTATCTCTATCTCCATGTTGTCGGATATGCCCTCATACTTCTCGATTCGAGTGAAGAGCTTCGTAAACTTGTCAGTGTCTTTCTCCCCGAGCAGTTCCTCAACCATATGGAACATACGCTGGATACGTATTGCGAAAGAGTGGATTTCCTTCTGGGCCTCGAGCACGGAGAGCTCCGGAGTCTTCATGATACCGGCAGAAATGAAACGCAGACGGAAGTCGTCCTCGTCCTTGTTTGCCTTTGGCTTCCATACCCAGCAGCATATCTTGGCTACCTGATTAACGAAAGGCAGCAGCACAATGGTGTTCGTTACGTTGAAACAGGTGTGGAACGCAGCGAGAGCGAATGTCAAACGGGTCGGCGTTATTGTGGAAGGGTCTTCCGGAACAAGTCCTACGAAACCGCAGGCGAAGTTGACGAAGTGGCGGAAGATGCACAATACCCATATAACACCAAAGATATTGAAGAACAAATGGCCGAAGGCGGCGCGGCGTGCCTCTGTGTTTGCCGTCAAGGCGACGAGGTTTGCCGTCAGCGTCGTACCTATATTCTCACCCATGACGAGAGCTATGCCGAGGTAGATAGGCAGTCCTGCCTGTGTGCAGAGCATCATCGTGATTGCCATTAACGCCGCGGAGCTTTGCAGAATACACGTCAGGACGGTTCCAAATAAGAGGAACAGGAGTATTGTTCCAAAACTCGTCGGATCGAAACTGCTGAAGAACTTCTGCAAGTCGCCCATATACTCCGGTGGCAACTGCGACTCGCCGAGGGTTGTCAGGGCAAGGAACATGAAGGCAGCACCGAAGAGGAAGTCACCGACATAGCGGTGTTTCTTGGAATAGATGAGTAAAAGTCCGAAGAGAAATACCGGCCATACGAACGTGCTTATCTTGAAAGAGAAGCCCGCCGACATAATCCACGCCGTCAGGGTTGTACCGATGTTGGCACCCATGATTACGGAAATGGCCTGCACGAGGGTAAGGAGTCCGGCATTGACGAACGATACTGTCATGACCGTCGTTGCCGTTGACGACTGCACTGCTACGGTTGTGAACATACCGGTGAGGACACCTGAGACGCGGTTTGTCGTCATCTTGCTAAGCACGTGGCGCAGTTGCGGACCCGCCAACTTCTGCAGAGCTTCGCTCATAACCTTCATACCGTACATCAGAAGGGCAAGAGCTCCAACAATTTTCAATAGGAGAATCGTCATATTCTTTATTTCATAGATTGATAATATGTCGTTATTGCTACACTAGATGTTCTATGTTCAACTTTCAATGTTCTAAGTTTCAAAATTCAACTGATTTTATTTTGCAATGTCTTCAGTTTGTTGTATCTTTGCCCATGTGTATCCGCTTGCCTTTTAAGGCGGCAGAACACGAGTGTTGGTAACCTTGAATTGTAAAACTTAATTGTAACGCAAATGAAACAAGTGGTACAAATTCGTTGCAAAAATAATAAAAAAACTTTGAACGTCCCAATAGGAAGCACACTTTCTGAGATTTTTTCTCTTGCGGGATTGAAAATGGGTTACGGTCCAATAAGTTGCAAAGTAAACAACATTGTAGAAGGTATGCACTACAGAGTGTACAACAGCAAGGACCTTGAATTCCTCGATTTGCACACTTCGAGCGGCTCACGCAACTACACACGGTCGCTGTTTTTAGTGCTCTGCAAGGCTGTCCACGACTTGTATCCTAAGTCGAACGTGATGATAGACATACCAGTTTCGAACGGATACTACTGTAACCTGAACATCGGGCACGCAGTTGCAATTGAGGATGTCGACCGCATCAGGGAGCGCATGCAGCAGATTATTGATGCCAAGATGCCTATCCGCCGTTTCGTAGTGCCTACTGAAGACGCCATAAAAATGTTCCAGGAGAAGGGCGACACGTCGAAGGTGAAATTGCTTAAGAGCGCCGGCAAACTATATACAACTTATTATCAGCTTGACGATTATGTAGATTTCTTCTACGGTTCACTGCTCACCAACACATCGCAGATTCACCTCTTCGGGGTCGAAAAGTATTACGATGGCATTCTGCTAAGGCTTCCGTCGAAGGCTAATCCGGCAGAGTTGGGCAAGCTGATAAGACAAGACAAAATGTTCGAAATTTTCAAAGAGCATCACCGTTGGCAGAAGATTATTGGCATTCAGACCGTCGGCGACTTCAACGAAGCTGTCGAAAAGGGACACACGAGTGACCTTATAAACGTCTCGGAGGCACTGCAGGAGAAGAAGATTTCACAAATCGCGGAGACCATAGCCAACAGGAAAGGCACGAAGGTGGTGCTTATTGCCGGTCCGTCGTCATCGGGTAAGACAACGTTCTGCAAGCGTCTTTCTATTCAACTGCTGACAAACGGTATCCGGCCGGTACAGGTTTCACTCGACGATTACTTCGTCGACCGCCACAAAACACCGAAGGACGAAAACGGTGAGTTGGACTATGAGAGTTTGTATGCCCTCAACCTTCCGCTCATCAACGAACAGTTGCAGGCGCTTTTCCGTGGTGAGACGATAGAGTTGCCGAAGTATGACTTCCAGAAAGGCACGAGCACAAAAAGCGGAAAGAAGCTTCATCTCGACGACGACCAGGTGCTTGTGATGGAGGGAATACACGCATTGAACCCAGAACTGACGGCTCAGATACCCGACGAAAAGAAGTTCAAGGTGTATATCTCTGCCCTGACGACGATACTTTTGGACGACCATAACTACATTCCGACAACCGACAACCGGCTGCTCCGCCGCATTATCCGCGACGCTAAGTACCGTGGGGCATCGGCACGCGACACCATCCACCGCTGGCCGAGCGTCCGCGCCGGTGAGAACAAGTGGATATTCCCATATCAGGAGAATGCTGACGTGATGTTCAACACGGCAATGCTCTTCGAGCTCGCTGTCATTAAGCAGCAGGCAGAGCCACTTTTGGAGTTGGTTCCGGAGAACTGCGACGAGTACAGTGAGGCATACCGGCTTCGCAAGTTCTTGGGTTACATACATCCGATACCCACCCGTTCGCTTCCGCCGACAAGTTTGTTGCGTGAGTTCCTGGGTGGTAGTTCGTTCAAGTACTAGACCTCCCCCGGCCCCTCCGAGGAAGGGGAGCAAGTTAATTGATTTGTGGATATGAATTTGGATGGTATAAACCATAATTAGATTTATAAATTGGCGAACGAGAATTATCAACTTAGAGAGCGGCTGCCTGAGCTCGATTACCTGAAGTGCGTATTCATCCTGCTGATGATTACGTTCCACCTTGTGTACATAGAGCAGCTTTATCCTACTGCCAAGGAGGTCGTCTACACGTTCCATATGCCGGGTTTCCTGATTATATCGGGCTACCTCATGAACGTATGGAAGTCTCCGAAATCGTTCGGTCGTATGCTTCTCTTCCTCGCGATACCATATATTATAATGGAAAGCGGGTACATTGTCATGGCGTCGATACTGCATATAAGCGACCATATCGATGCCTTGACACCGGTTGTATTCGCCGAAAAGCTGTTCATTCATCCGCTCGGACCGTATTGGTACTTGCAGACAATGATTGTATGCGGCGCCATCTACTACTTCGCCGTTCACAATACCAAGCACAGCGTGGCTGCCAATATGCTCGTAATAGCGTTCGCCTACTATCTCGTTTCGCGTTGCGGAATTGTCAGTTTGTCGTCGGCCTACTACTTCCTGGGCGGCGCTGTTCTACGAATGACGGGCATACGATTCACTCATTTCTTCAGTAAGACGCTGGTGTCGGTATTTGCCTTCATCGTCCTCGTCGCATGCGTCGACACTTACGACCGTGCTACTATTGAAGGAGTGTTCATCGTTTACTGTGCTATTTGCATGCTGCTGTACTTCTTTAAGTTCATAAAGGGACGGTTGCGGGAGCTCCTGACGTTCCTCGGGCGCAACTCTCTGGTGCTGTATATCTTCTCGCCGATATTCACAATCCTCTGCAAGAAGATGGTGCCATACCTGCAATTCGACCCGACGGGAATGATTTTCCTCGCTTTGTCGCTTGTAGTCTGTGTCGGAGGAAGTCTGCTCATCGCCTTCATTCTTGATAAGACGCGCTTGTCGCTGTTCATTTTCGGTAAGCGGAAAGTTATTTCTCCCTTTGCAGAAAATAAGCAATGAAAAGTTTGATATTTGGAAAATAATATCTATTTTTGCATTCGAACTAAATTAAAAGACTATTGACCATGTCAGAAGGAATAGCTGTAAAGGAACTGGGCGAGGTGGTTGTACGCTTCTCAGGTGACTCCGGCGACGGCATGCAACTTGCCGGAAACATATTCTCAACAATATCAGCAACAGAGGGAAACGGCATCTCCACGTTCCCCGATTACCCTGCCGACATTCGTGCTCCGCAAGGTTCTCTGACCGGAGTGAGCGGCTATCAGGTTCACATAAGCGACGATATTGACGAGAACCTGACACCGGGCGACAAATGCGACGTACTCGTTGCCATGAACGCGGCAGCTCTGAAGACTCAGATAAAGAATGCCAAGCCGACTGCAACGATAATCATCGACACCAATTCGTTTAAGGAATCAGACCTCAAGAAAGCGGAGTTCAAGAGCTACGACTATCTTGAAGAGCTCGGCATCGACCGTGACCACGTCGTCGCATGCCCTATAACGACGATGGTGAAGGAAGCGCTTAAGGACTCAGGGCTCGACAATAAAACAATCCTCAAGAGCCGTAATATGTTCGCTCTTGGTATCGTCTGCTGGCTTTTCAACCGTCACCTCGAATACGGCCGTGACTTTCTGAGGAAGAAATTCGCTAAAAAACCGAAGATTGCGGAGGCCAACATAAAGGTCCTTGAAGCAGGGTGGGACTACTGCGAGCACACGCAGGCTTCGGTTCCGGCTACATATCGAATTGAAACACGCAAGAAACACCATGGCAGATATATGGACATCACGGGCAACAAGGCCACAGCCTACGGTCTTATTGCTGCCGCCGAAGCTGCCGGTCTGAAACTTTATTTAGGTTCGTATCCTATCACTCCCGCTACGGATATACTTCATGAGCTTGCCAAGCATAAATCTTTGGGAGTCATAACGGTGCAGGCTGAGGACGAACTTGCTGCCTGCGCGTCAGCTATTGGAGCTAGTTTCGCTGGTGCTTTGGGTGTCACATCGACTTCAGGACCTGGCATTTGCCTTAAGTCGGAAGCAATGAACCTTGCCGTGATGGACGAGTTGCCGCTCGTCATTATTGATGTTCAGCGTGGTGGACCGTCAACGGGTCTGCCGACGAAAGCCGAACAAACCGACCTGCTGCAAGTGCTTTATGGCCGCAACGGAGAAAGTCCGATGCCGGTGATTGCCCCAAAGAGTCCGACAGATTGTTTCTACTGTGCCTACCTAGCCTGCAAGATAGCTGTCGAGCACATGACTCCGGTCGTATTGCTCAGCGATGCCTTCATTGCCAACGGCTCAGCTGCATGGCGGCTGCCGGTAGAGGGAGAACTGCCAAAGATACATCCGCATTATGCCACAGAGGACATGCGTGGTCATTATTCACCGTATCATCGCGATGAAAAGACACTCGCCCGCTACTGGGCGATACCTGGAGAGCAAGGCTACGAGCACATTCTCGGTGGTCTGGAGAAAGATGGTGATACGGGAGAAATATCCAACAATCCTGAAAACCACAACAAGATGGTACACCTCAGACATGAGAAGGTGCAAAGGATTGAGGTTCCGGACCTCGTCGTTCAAGGTGATGCCGAAGATGCCGACCTGCTTATTGTCGGATGGGGAGGCACATACGGACACCTCTACACGGCCATGCAGGCTCTCCGTTCGGAAGATCATCGCGTGGCACTGGCACACTTCGAGTTCATCAATCCACTGCCGAAGAACACCGCCAAAGTACTCAAACGATACAAGAAAGTTGTCGTCTGCGAGCAGAACCTCGGTCAATTTGCCGGTTATCTGCGTGCGCATATCGACGGTTTCGTACCTCTTCAATACAACGAAGTGAAAGGACAGCCTTTCAAGGTAGAAGAACTTGTGAAGGCTTTGACCTCTCTAAGCCTCTCCGAAGGAGAGGATGCCTAATCGCCTAATTAAATAATTGAGACAAGCCGTATGACCAAAAGCAATCCAGAAATGAATAATCCAAATATGTTAAGTAACCAAAAGCCTCCCCTTGTGGGAGGTTTGGAGAGGTTTCCCGAATCGCCCTTATCTCCCGCCTCTTTCAAGAAGGGACAGCCACGGTGGTGTCCAGGCTGCGGCGACCACTTCTTCCTGGCATCGCTCCACAAGGCAATGGCAGAACTGGGTGTACCTCCTTACGAGATAGCCGTCATCTCCGGCATAGGCTGTTCGAGCCGTTTGCCATACTACATGAGCACTTACGCAATGCAGACGATACACGGTCGTGCAGCTGCAATTGCCACCGGAGCGAAGATTGTGAACCCAAAGCTCACCATTTGGCAGATAAGTGGCGACGGCGACGGGCTTGCTATAGGCGGCAACCATTTCATTCATGCAAACCGAAGGAATATCGACATAAACATGATACTGCTCAACAACCGCATCTATGGGTTGACAAAGGGACAGTATTCACCGACTTCGCCGCGCGGCTTTGTATCCAAGTCGAGCCCATACGGCACGGTCGAGGACCCATTCCGACCTGCTGAGCTCGCCTTCGGAGCACGCGGTCACTTCTTTGCACGTGCCGTGGCAAGCGACAGTAAGGGCACTATCGAAATACTGAAAGCAGCTTATCATCACAAAGGGGCGTCTGTTTGCGAAATCCTTCAGAACTGTATGATATTCAACAATGGCGCTTACGACCCTATCTACACTAAAGATGGACGGAAGAAAAATGCCATTTACGTTGAGCATGGCAAGCCTCTCGTATTCGGAGAGAACAATGAATATGGACTTATGCAGGAGGGTTTCGGACTCAAAGTAGTGAAGATTGGCGAGAACGGAATAACCATCGACGACATACTTGTTCATGATGCGCACTGCCAGGACAGTACCCTTCAGCTCAAATTGGCTATGATGGACGGCACAAATGGATTTCCGGTAGCACTCGGAGTAATACGTGATGTGCCCGCTCCGACATACAATGATGCCGTGAACGAGCAGATAGAGGAAGTCAAACAAAAGAAGAGCTATCACACTTTTGCCGAACTTCTGGAGACTAACGATATTTGGGAAGTAAAGTAAGTGAAGTCTATTCGCTTCGTAAAAGTTATGCTCTCGAATTGCTTTATTTCATCGAATCGTACCATTCTTTGATGCTTTCGCGGAGCTTCTTCATGTCCGGAGCCTTTGTCTTTCCTGTATTCACTGCTTTCATCATATACGTGTGTATACTCATCTGGGGCTCCGGCGGCAATGAGACAAAAGATGTCAGCGGGCAAAATTATCCATTGAAATCCGCAAAAACCTTAAAACTAATAAACTAGCGACGTGCAAACTTGTTCAAGTTAACTATTTTTCGTACCTTTGCAGGCTGTTTATTACGAGAAAAAATGAAGAAACTATATATTGAGACTTACGGTTGCCAGATGAATGTTGCCGACTCTGAGGTCGTGGCAAGTATCATGCAGATGGCAGGCTATGAGCCTACGGACAACGAGGAAGAAGCTGATGCCATCTTCCTGAACACATGTTCCGTACGTGAGAATGCAGAGAACAAGATATACCATCGTCTCGAACAGCTCCATGCCAGGCAGAAATCACACCACCATGCATCGCAGGATGGACAACAGGCGGCGCCTGTAAAGCCTATCCTCGGTGTCCTCGGTTGTATGGCAGAGCGCGTGAAGGACGACCTCATTCGCAATCATCATGCCAATCTGGTGTGCGGTCCGGATGCTTATTTGAACCTTCCGGATATGATTGCTCAGGTCGAAAACGGTACTCCAGCTATGGATGTCGTCCTTTCGAAGACGGAAACATACCGCGACATAATTCCGACGCGTATCGGCCCGGGGCGTGTCAGTGGTTTCGTGAGCATCATGCGTGGCTGCAACAACTTCTGCCACTACTGCATTGTGCCTTACACTCGTGGCCGTGAACGGTCCCGCGATGTGGAGAGCATACTCCGTGAAGTTCGTGTTCTGCACGACAAAGGCTATAAGGAGGTGACGCTCCTTGGGCAGAATGTCAACTCGTATGGACTGCACGTCAAGGCCTCCCCCTGTTCCTTCGCCGACCTCCTTCGCAAGGTAGCAGAAGCTGTTCCGGACATGCGCGTACGCTTTACGACTTCCAACCCTGAAGATATGAGCGAGGATATACTGCATGCCATAGCCGAAGAGCCTAACCTCTGTCATCACATTCACTTCCCGGCGCAGAGCGGTTCGAACAAAGTGCTGCACGACATGAACCGTAAGTACACCCGTGAGGAGTATCTTCAGAAGGTTGATGCCATAAGGAGAATTATCCCGGACTGTGGTTTGACGACCGATATCTTTGTCGGCTATCACGGCGAAACTGAAGAGGACTTCGAGCAGACGATGTCTCTTGTCCGTGAAGTGGGCTTCGACTCAGCTTTCATGTTCAAGTATTCAGAGCGTCCAGGCACATACGCAGCCAAGCATCTGCCAGACGATGTGCCCGAGGATGTCAAGATTTGCCGCTTGAACAAGCTCATCCACTTGCAGAACGAGATTTCTGCTGAGCGCAACAAGGCTGATGAAGGCAAGGAGTTCGATGTATTGCTGGAACGTTTCGGCAAACGAAACCACAACCAACTCATGGGCCGCACGCAGCAGAACAAGGCTGTGATAATCGACCGGGCGGGACATCACATTGGCGAGACGGTGCGTGTCCGCATCACCGGTTCTACCAGCGCCACCCTCTTCGGAGAGGTTATCGAGAATTAGTATCTTATTATTTATAATCTTGGTTAACTGGCATTATATTGCTTAGTTAATCAAACACCCTCCCCTTGGGGGAGGCTTGGAGAGGAAAAGATGAAAGAATTCCTACAAGTCTTGCGGCGTTTCGTTCCGCCATACAAGAAATACATTGTGCTGACGGTTGTCTTCAACCTGCTCTCGGCACTGCTGAACATATTCTCGTTCGCTACCCTTATCCCTATCTTGCAAATACTCTTCAAGACCGACGGGGGAGTGAAGGCAACAAAATTGATGGCGTGGGGCTCCGGCAGCCTTAAGGATGTACTGTCGAATAACGCTAACTACTACGTCAGCGAGCTAATCGACTACGTCGGACAATCGAACACGCTGCTCATCATCGGACTCTTCCTGGCTGTTGCCACACTGCTGAAGACGGGTGCATACTTCCTCAGTGCCGCAGCGCTGATACCGGTCCGCACCGGTGTTGTACGTGACATCCGCAACCAACTCTACCGAAAGATAACGTCGTTGCACCTTGGCTTCTTCTCGGAGGAACGCAAGGGCGACATCATAGCTCGTATGACAGGTGACGTTCAGGAGATAGACAACTCCATTATGTCGTCTTTGGAGATGCTGTTCAAGAACCCTATCCTCATAATCATCTACTTTGCGACCCTCATCTTCGTGTCGTGGCAGCTCACTTTGTTCACCGTTGTGTTTGTGCCGATATTCGGATGGTTCATGGGAGTTGTAGGACGTAAGCTCAAGGCACAGTCTATCAAGGCGCAGTCGCTGTGGAGCGATACCATGAGTCAGGTCGAAGAAACGCTTGGCGGACTACGTATCATCAAGGCGTTCACAGCTGAAGACAAGATGAACAACCGCTTCGACAAGGTCAATTCGGAGTATCGTGACGACCTGACACGCGTGAACACCCGTCAGGCTATGGCTCACCCGATGAGCGAATTCCTTGGTACGGTGATGATAATCATTGTCCTTTGGTTTGGTGGTACGCTCGTACTGCGTGACAATCCGGTCATCACGGGTCCTACATTTATATATTATCTCGTCATACTCTACAGTATCATAAACCCGCTGAAAGACTTCTCGAAGGCAAGCTACAATATTCCGAAGGGCCTCGCCTCTGTCGAGCGTGTCGACAAAATACTGATGGCTGAGCCTGAGATAGTCGATAAGCCGAACCCAGTGCATATCGAAGACTTCAAGCATGAGATAGAATTCCGCCACGTCTGGTTCGCTTATGGTGACAGCAAAACCGAGAACGGCGAGCCCCATTGGGTGCTCAAGGACATCAACCTCAAGATTCCAAAAGGCAAGACGGTGGCTCTCGTTGGGCAGAGCGGTGGCGGCAAGTCGACACTCGTTGACCTCATACCGCGTTTCTATGATATTCAGAATGGCGAAATACTTATCGACGGCGTCAATGTCAAGGACCTTGCCCTGCACGATTTGCGAAGTCTCATCGGCAATGTGAACCAAGAGGCAATCCTCTTCAACGACACATTCTATAATAATATAACGTTTGGCGTCGATAATGCGACAAAGGAAGAAGTCGTCAGAGCTGCCAAGATAGCCAATGCCTACGACTTCATCATGGAGTCGGAGAAAGGCTTCGACACTAATATCGGTGACCGTGGCGGCCGCCTGTCGGGTGGTCAGCGGCAGCGCATCTCCATCGCCCGCGCCATACTTAAGAACCCGCCGATACTCATTCTCGATGAGGCTACATCGGCTCTCGATACCGAAAGTGAACGCCTCGTGCAGGATGCGCTCTACAAACTCATGAAGACGCGCACCACTGTTGCCATCGCCCACCGTCTGTCGACTATCCGCAACTCCGACGAAATATGCGTCCTCCACGAAGGCGAGATTGTCGAGCGTGGCACCCACGACGAGCTCATGGCACTCGGCGGTTACTACAAGAAGTTGCACGATATGCAAGAATGAAAATAAATGGTTTACCGAATATTCTACATAATAAGTCTGTTGCCGTTGCGGGCACTGTACGGATTGGCCGACGTGCTGGCGTTCCTTACCTACCATATAGTAAGGTACAGGCGGGGCGTTGTGCGCTATAACCTTACCAGTTCATTCCCAGAGAAGAGCAAAAAGGAAATCAAGAGCATTGAGAAGCAATTCTACCGCTGGCTCTGCGACTACTTCTTCGAGGCGGTGAAGCTGTTGAGTATCAGCGAAGACGAGCTGAACCGCCGTTTCACAATCACCAACAGCGATGAGATAGAGGACTGCTTTGAGCACGGGCAGAATTGCGCCGCCATCCTCGGACACTACTGCAACTGGGAGTGGCTATCGTGTGTTGGCAAGGATTTGCCCAAGAACCGCATGGTGGGACTTATCTACCATCCGTTGCGCAACGACGCTTTCGACGACCTTTTCAAGCGAATACGCTCACATGAGCCCAACGGCGTGCCCGTGAAAAAGAAGGATATACTTCGCCTTTTGGTCACTTACCGCCGCGAGGGGACGATGAACCTCTTCGGATACATCAGCGACCAGGTGCCGAAGTGGGAGAACATACATCTCTGGTTGCCTTTCCTGAACCACGATACACCAGTGTTCATAGGTGGTGAGAAGATTATGCGCAAGATGAACGACGCCGTCTACTATGCCGAGCTGACACGTCCGAAGCGTGGTTATTATTCCCTCACATACCAGTTGATAACCAAGGAGCCTAACAGTCTGCCCGAATTCGAGATTACGAAACGCTTCTTCCGGATGCTGGAGGAAACCATCCGTCGTGAGCCGGCATATTATCTGTGGACTCATAACCGCTGGAAGCGAACCCACGAGGAATTCAACCACCGTTTCGAGATTGTCAACGGCAGGGTCGTTCCAAAGAAACACGAAGAGGAATAGATGTCTGTTATAACCACGATAAATCCAAAGTACGAAAGTGAACGCACCCTCATAGAGTCCCTTCCGGAGCATTTCGGAGAGGGTGAGGTCGTCTATGCCGGTCGCAACGAGATACGGCGGTTCGTGTGGAAGGGCACCGTCGTGGTTGCAAAGCGTTTCAAGCGGCTTGGCTTCATCAGGAAAATAGTCTACACCTACTTTCGTACTAACAAAGCATTGCGCAGCTACAGCAATGCAATGGAGATTATCCACCGTGGCATGAGGACGCCGGAGCCTGTCGCATATATTAATGTAAAGAGCCACGGACTTATCAAAGATTTATATTATTTGTCGTTAGAGACGAAGGCAAAGGACATCAAGAGTGAGCTCATCGACAAGAAGCAATACGACGAAAAACTACTGAAAGCATACGCAAAGTTTGTCGCCGAGCTTCATGAGAGAGGTATACTTCACCGCGATTTGAACCCGACGAACGTCCTTTATGAGTCTGACGGCAATGGCGGATACACATTCATGCTCATTGATACCAACCGCATGACATTCTACGGCGGTCCCGTTCCGAAGGCTGAATGCATGGAAAACCTGACGCTCTTCTGGTGGCTGACCCCCGTATACCGTGCCGTTCTCAACTCCTATGCAGCGGAACGGGGTTGGACTAAAGCCGACATCGATGAGGCAATACACGTAAAGGAAGTCCATGATGCTCGTTGGATACGTCGCAAGAAATTCACGGCTCACTTCAAACGGCATAACAAACAATAAACACTCCATAATAACACATCACCAAATACCTATCACCTGAACCATGGATTATTACATAAAGATAGCAACACCGAATAAGGCTAAGGCCGACATCGACGAAATATCGCAGCAACTGGGCTACACAAACCTGTCGCTCCACGACTACGGCAGCGGTGGAGTAGGGCGTTTCCTCACCAAACTGTGTGCCGTTTTCCGCATTTTGACGGCACTGAAGAAAGGCGACGTTCTGTTCCTTCAGTACCCCATGAAGAAGTTCTACAAGATGGCAACGGTGTTCGCCCATGCCAAAGGAGCTAAGGTTGTCACCGTCATCCACGACCTCGGTGCTTTCCGCCGTCATAAGCTGACACCGGAGCAGGAAAACCGCCGTCTCTCTAAAACCGACTTCCTGATATGCCATAACGATACTATGGCAAGCTATCTGCGTGCCCACGGCTTCAAGGGAAGGCTTCATAGCCTGGAGATTTTTGATTATTTGGCCGGTCCAAAGTCCCTTAAGACCTCCCCCAACCCCTCCGAAGGAGGGGAGAATAATAATTGTTCTGTTGCAGAGACTGCCACAAAACATACTTCTGTCTCCCCTCCTTCGGAAGGGTCGGGGGAGGTCCCAGTCCACATAGTTTACGCCGGCAACCTTGGAATGTGGCGTAACGAATTCCTGTATCACCTCGATGGCGTCGTCAACAACTGGATATTCGACCTTTACGGCAATGGCTTCGATGCAGAAAAGAACGTCTGCAAGAACCTCGTCTACCATGGTTTCATAGCCAGCGACGACTTTATTAGTAAGGTACATGCCAACTTTGGGCTTGTATGGGACGGCGCATCCGTTGACGAGTGCACAGGTGCTTGGGGCGAATACCTGAAGATTAATAATCCTCACAAGACCTCTTTCTATCTCCGCGCCGGCATTCCCGTCATCGTGTGGAGTCAGGCTGCGATGGCACCGTTCGTCATAAAGTACCGCGTCGGTATCGTCATCGACAGCATCCGTGACATTGACAAACGGCTTAAGGAACTCACTGCCGACGAGTATAAGTCTATTCACGACAATGCCGTGGCTATGAGCAAACGTCTTGCCGATGGCTATTACATAAAGGCAGGCCTCAAAGTTGCCCACGATTACTTCGCAAAAAGATAGCAAATCATCCTATCATCCCATCATCTTATCATCCAACTTGAAAACCATCCTTATCATAACACGCGACCCAGTCATCAATTTCAGGCAGATGCCGAATGCCGATGGCACGACGACAGACGGGCGCTACCGTTTCGTCATCAATGATTACGATGCCGAAGCCGACTTCGTTGTCGTCTCCGGAAAAGGTCTGCGTGAGCCCCATACCTTCCATATCGCACCGCGGAACACCATCCTGTTGACCGGTGAGCCATACGGAATACTTGCTTATCCACATGGTTATTGCCACCAGTTTGGACTCGTCTGCTCATGTCAGCCGCAGATTAAAGACGCCAACGTTGCATACACGCCCGCCATTCTACCGTGGTATGTCGGAGTGGACTTCAACAGTGATGGCACCGTGCGGTTCACGAAGGACTACAACGGTATAGCGAACGCAAAGCCAAAGAAGACAAAACTCATCTCAGTAATATCGAGTACGAAGGCATTCTCGCGCGGACACGTCGACCGCCTGCGCTTCATCAGGAAACTGCACGACCGCTATGGGGATGCTATTGACATCTTCGGGCGTGGCTACCGTGACTTTGCCGACAAATGGGACGTGCTCGCTCCGTACAAGTATCATATCGTTATCGAGAACTCAACATCTGATTTCTACTTTACTGAGAAACTTTTCGACTGCTATCTCGCTGGCACTTATCCGCTCTATCACGGTTGCCGGAACATCACCCACTACTATCCTGCTGACGCGATGACACGCATCGACATCCGCAACTTCGACGAAACGGCAGCGACGATAGACCGCATTATGACAAGCAACGAGTTCGAAGAGAAGCAGAAACAGCTGGAGCAGTGCAAGCAACTGTCGCTGAATAAGTATAATCTGTTCAACGAAATCGCCCGTGCCTGCGACAAACTCGACGCCGACGGACAAAAGACTGATGTGTTGCTGAAGCCTGCAAGCAACTTCGTAAGCCTTCACAACCTGTGGCTTTATACCTTTGGAAGAAACTATTATAAACTCTTGTCGAAAATAGGAAACAAATGACTATAATAGCAAAGAATGTCGAACTGATGACACGCAAGAACTGGATAGACTGGATGAAGGTAATTGGCATCACCGCAGTGGTATGGGGACACTTCTTCCCCGACGGCATGTCCGACTTTATCTATGCGTTCAACGTCCCTGTGTTCTTCGTTATCTCAGGCTATCTGACGAAAGAAGACCGTGGCATGAAGGAGAATGCGCATAAGGTTGCGGTTGCTTTGGTGATACCGTACCTGCTCCTTGCCCTCATTAAAGTTGCCGGTTACGTATTCAAGCATATAACCGACGGCAAGGCATTGTATTCCCTTCTATTTGTCCTCACCGGTGTTCACGACTACAACGGCATATCGGGCTGCAACAATTTGTGGTTTGTCTACACGCTCATCATTATCAAACTGCTATTTCCTTTGATACGAAAGCGCCCCGTACTGATAGCCATTCTCGCCTTTGCGAGCCTTGTTTGCGGCAAGTTCTATGCCGATTTAGACGTTGATATTGCGTGGGCGATATCCGACGTACTGCTTTCTTTCCCCTTTTTTGCACTCGGTTATCTGCTCAGATATGCCGGTCGTCGTAACAATATGGTAAGCCGTGGAATGCATGCGTTCTCCAGTCCGACCATCGGGCGCAGTGTTTTCTTCCCCGTCTGGTTCATTTTCACAGCGTTGCTGACATTCTTTCTAAGCTCATTCAACGGCGAAGTACACATGTTTTCGGCGCATTACGGCAACAATATATTCCTATTTCTTGGCGCATCGATAACCGGAATCATTATGATTGGCAGTTTGTCGATGTGGCTCAACAAGGTGCATTGGAGCGGATTGCGCATCATCTCAACAGGAACGATAGTCATCCTGACATTCCACCGTGAGTTCGTCCATCCGCTTTCGAAGCTCATCGATAAGCTCGACATCAATATCTTAGAGCAGAACCTGTTGATATTTGTGTTGTCGGTGGCAATAGTCCTCGTGTTCATTCCTATCATAATGATACTCGAACGCTATGTCCCGATGCTCGTAGGCAAGAGAAAATGAAATTCATTTAGGCTATGAAGATAACAGCAGTAGTAGTAACATACAATCGTTTGGAACTTCTCAAGCACGGCATCGAGTGCCTTAAGAAGCAGCGGAAGCTATCGAACATAATCATCGTCAACAATGGTTCGACGGATGGGACGACAGAGTGGCTAAAGGAAGCCTCCCCCTGCCCCTCCGAAGGAGGGGAGAAGAAAAACAGTTCTGCGGCAAAGACTCCCACAAAGCATACTTCCATCTCCCCTCCTTCGGAGGGGTCGGGGGAGGCCCCTGCGGCTTTAACAGTCATCCACCAATCCAACGTGGGTGGCTCCGGTGGCTTCTACACTGGCATTAAGGCTGCTTACGAGAGCGGTGCCGACTGGATTTGGTGCATGGATGACGATGTATTCCCGCGCGAAGACTGCTTAGACAGATTACTGGAGCATATAGACGAGCCGAACGCTGGTATCCTTTCGCCTCGCAGAATACTTGATGGCAAGGTCTTCACGCATGAGTTCTGCCACTTCAATTTCACCAATCCGTTCGCAAGTATGCATGGGAAGAAGTTAGGAGTCTCTGCGGGCTCATCATCCACAAAACATACCTATATCTCCCTTCCTTCGGAGGGGAGGGGGGAGGCCTTACCCATCGTCGGCTGCGACTTCGAGGGCCCATTCATAAGTCGGAAGGTAGTCGAGAAGATAGGACTGCCGAACAAAGAGCTGTTCATATTTTGTGATGACACCGACTATTGCTTGCGGGCGCACCTTGCAGGGTTCAACCTTTATTACATCCCCGACGCACTGATGGATAAGCATCTGTTCTTCTCCGATGACACGTGGACGACACGCAACCAGAAGAAGAAGTGGAAACGCTACTACCAGATACGTAATGAGACGTACATGAACCACCACTATGGCAAGAACTGGGGCGTACGTTATCTCCGCGGTTTGCTTGGTGTCGTCGGCTATTATATTCCTGCCCTACTCTCCATGCCTTTCACAAAAGCTTGGAAGATGAGTGACCTGAAAGTCTTATGGCAGGCATACCAGGATGGAATACACGAGAGGTTGGGAAAGAGATAAGATTTATTACCTCTTAAAGCTTCTTCACCAGCCTCTTGAGGGCTGAGCGGCGGTACTGCTTGCGGACCTCAGGCAGCAGTTCCTTGTAGTTGTGGTCGGGGTCAAGGATAAGCTGACCGTGGTTCGTAGGAGCCATGACAGGAGTCATATAGTCGTCGCCATACTGCGTGCGGAGGAACTTATCATACTCTGACGGGATAGGCACCTCCATGTTTTCGAACGGCACCCACAGCGTATTGTCAAAGATATGCTTGTCGAAGATGAGCTTGTCGCCGTCGTTGCCGAGTTGCGCCACGCGGTCGGCTTCGTCCCAAGTACATGTGCGTAGCTTTTCTATGGCGGGCTTCATGAGGTTGTAAAAGCCATATTCCTTTACCTTGCTGCGCCACTTGTACTTACGGAACACCTGTCCGATGCGACCCGACCATAGGATAGGATAGTCTATACTCTTCAGCATTTTCATCCTTGTGTGCGAGAATTTCAGCACGTCTTGCAGTACTGCTGGGTCTTCCGGAACGCCTTCAAATGGGAAAATATCAATGAAGATGCCCTGATTCCACGGACGGTAAGAGTCAGATGGACGAATGCCGGCAGTGTCGCTGCGACGCAATTGGGCATGTGTACGAGCGTAATGCACATCGGTCTTCGCCGTCTGATAGAAGTATGGCTCCTTGAAATACTTCGGGGCGATAGCCTCCAAGCGGTCGAAGTCAGGACGTGGCATACTTATGTCCATGTCATCGTCCCAAGGTATGTATCCCTTATGTCGTACCGCGCCGAGCATTGTACCACCGTCGCACCATAGACGTAGGTTGTTCTCCTTGCAGATTTCTATCAGTTTATGGAACATATCTAGCTGAATGTTCCATATTTTCTTCATCTTTGCAGATATATAATACCCGTTGCGGGTCTCAGGTTCTAAGTTTACTAAGTCCATAACAGCCTCTCCTATCCCCTCCGAAGGAGGGGAATATATTAAATGTTATGTTGCTTCTAAAAATAAATGTTTATCATGCAAGTCTCCTTCTCCCCTCCTTTGGAGGGGTGGGGGAGGCTTTTTAGTTCATATACCGGCAATCCACCACCGTCTTCGAAGTCTTCTTGTCGATATCCTTGAACTCAGGCCATGCGGTCGTGATGACAAGCGAGTCGGCCTTGTCGAGGATTTCCTTGAAAGTCGGAATGTAGTCGATGGTGAGGTCGGAATACTTCTTCTTGAACTCGTCAATAGCTACTGGGTCGTAGCCAATGATATTATTGTAGCCACGGCGGTTGAGCTCACGCACAATCTTTGCACTCGGAGTGTCGCGCACGTCGTCACTTCCCGGCTTGAAAGAAAGACCGAGAATACCGATAGTCTGGCTCTTGTCGTCACCGATATGACGGATAATCTTATCAGCAATGAACTTTGGCATATTGTCGTTGGTAGCTATTACGTTCTTCAGAATCTGCGCATCGAAGCCCGCAGTCTTGGTAACGGCATAGAGAGCGTTGGTGTCCTTAGGCAGACAATAGCCTCCGTAGCCACAGCCCGGGTAAACGTATGATGCCATGGTGGCACCACCCCAGCGCTTGTCCATGTGCAGAATGTGGAACGCCTCGGCAATGTCGATACCGCCAATGGTATCAGCCACGACGCTCATCTCGTTGCTATAGCTGATGAGTGTTGCAAGAAGCGTATTTGACAGATACTTGATGAACTCACCGGTGTTGAGCGATACACAGAATACCGGTTCCTTGACAGAAGCGTAAATCTTGCGGAGAATACCGGCGGAACGGTCGTCACTGACACCGAGGACTATGCGGTCGGCATTCATGAAGTCGTCCCAGCAGTGGCCTTCACGCAGGAACTCAGGGTTGTTGGCAACGCCCAAATCCTCGCCTACGCGTATTCCCTTCTCCTTCAGATGCGGGATAATCTTGCGCTCCGTCGTCGATGGTGGAATCGTAGACTTGACAACGAGAACCTGATACTTGTCTTTCGGGCGCACTGCGAGTGTTTCGTCGATGGCACCGAGCAGATATGTAAGGTCAGCCTGACCGTCCTTGCCGTACGGAGTGCCTACGCAGTAGTACACGCAGTCGCTCTCAGCAACAGCCTTTGCAAGCTCCGACGAGTCGATAGGGAAGAAGTCATTGTTCAGATGACGTGTCAATGCGTCGTCAAGGCCCTCCTCAAGGAACGGCAGCTTACCGCCTTTGATGGTGTCGAGACGATCCTTGTTGACTTCAACGCCATAAACCTTATGACCATACTCAGCAAAGCCGAGTGACGTGGTGAGCCCAACGAAGCCTAATCCGAAAATTGTTATTACCATTTGTATTCGCCCTCCTCGCTCTCTTTAAGGAATTGCAGGAATCTGTGGACACCCTCTTCAACAAGAATAGTCGGATTGTAGCCCAGTATACGGTGCGCTTTGCTGATGTCAGGGCAACGGCGCTGCGGATTGTTGGTAAGGTATTCCTTGTCGTCCGACGTTGCATACTTCACCTGACCATTGTAACCGAATATCTCCTTGCCTGCTTTGGTGTAAATCTCGGCAAGCTGTGCGATTGTAATCTCTGGCTTCTCAATGCCGATATTGAAGTAATCGTAAGAGCCGTGGAGAAGTATCTTGAAGTAGCCGCATACAGAATCGGCGATGTAACAGAAGGTACGGGTTGGCGTTCCGTTTGAAAGAATCTCTATGTCGCGGCCTTCCATGACAGCAAGGGCGAAGTCTGCCGGTACACGCTTGTCGCCGATGCGCATGCCCGGACCGTAGTTGTTGAACGGACGGACAACGCCGAGAGGCAGATTGTACTTCTGCGCGAACAGCATGCACATTGTCTCGCCGAAGCGTTTCGACTCGTCGTAGCATGAGCGTGGCCCCGTTGCGCAGACATAGCCGTAGTAGTCCTCCGATGTCGGTACGTGGGCAGCGTCAGGATTGCCGTAGAGCTCACTCGACGAGAAGAACAGGAAGCCACGGAGAGGTTTCTCGCAGTAGAAGTCGAGCAGACGGCGCAGCCCCCAGATGTTGGCGTCGAGCGTCTCGATAGGATACTTGCGGTAGAACATCGGCGATGCAATGGAAGCCATGTGGATAATCATGTCCGCTTTGTCGGCACCTTCTACGTCGGCAATGTTGTCCTTGATGATGTCGAACTTCTGGATTTCAATCTTTGGATTAGCCTCCAGTTTTTGAATCCATCCCGGACGTCCGAGCATGAAATTGTCGAGACCTATAACCTTATTGATGCCCAACTCGTCGGCCTCTTGCGCAAAGAAGTGCATCATGTAATAACCAAGGAAGCCCGCACAACCTGTTATCAGGACTGTCGAACCATTGAATTTAGCGCGCTCCTCTTCGGTAAGTCCGTTGAGTGTGTGCTTGATGTCGTCTTGTAGTATCATAATTTTTACCCCCACCAAGCCTCCCCCAAGGGGAGGGTGTCTAGTCACCTATGTCTAGGCTGTGGCGGGTTGATTTTATTTTATATAACTTATTATTAATTCTCTATATTACAAAGGTAATTAAACATTCTCCCTTTGGGGGAGGCTTGGAGAGGAAAAACCGTCAGAGATGGGCTAATCCACCCACGGCGCATTGCCCGAATTCCACATCTCGTTGAGCTTTTCGCGGTCGCGGACGGTGTCCATGCACTGCCAGAAGCCATTGTGGAGGTAAGCCTTCAGCTGGCCTTCAGCAGCAAGGCGCTCCAGCGGCTCTGCCTCGAAAGTGGTGCGGTCGCCGGCGATGTAGTCGAAGACCTTCGGACTGAGAACGAAGAAACCACCGTTTATCCATCCCTGGTTGACCTGCGGTTTCTCCTTGAACGAAGTCACGAGGTCGTCGCTGCTGAGCTGCAACTCACCGAAACGTGCTGCCGGATGTACTGCTGTCACCGTGGCGAGTTTACCGCTGTCGTAGTGGCACTTCACAAGTTTGTCGATGTTGACGTCCGAAACGGCGTCGCCATAGGTAACCATGAAGTCCTCATTGCCGATGACCGGCTGCAAGCGCTTTATTCTTCCGCCCGTCAGCGAGTCGTGACCGGTGTCCACAAGGGTAACTTTCCAGTCGGTAGGACGCTCGTTGATGAAGTCAATGTGGTTGTTGCTCAGGTCGATGGTAAAGTCGTTGTTCAGTGCATAGTACTGCATGAAGTAGTTCTTGATGACCTCACCCTTATAGCCGAGTGCAATGACGAAGTCCTTGTACCCGTACTTGGCATAGTGGTTCATGATGTGCCATAGTATTGGCTTGCCGCCAATCTCCACCATGGGCTTAGGAATTAGTTTGGTGTATTCCGACAGCCTTGTGCCGAAACCACCGGCAAGGATTATGACTTTCATAGCTTTGTTGATTAAGTTTGTTTCTTTCGCTGTTTTCTTTCTATTCTTTTCCCGACGTAACCTTATTTATAATGCTGCATATCAGGCGCACATCGTCGTCCGAAAGTTCAGGATGCATCGGAACGCTGAACACTCTCTCGTAGGCGGCTTCCGTCTCCGGCAGACTGTAACCCGACTTGAAGTAGGTCAGCAAATGGTTAGGACGGTACTGCACGCCGAACTGTATGTCGTTACGGCGGAACTCCTCCTCGACCTGAGGACGTGTCCCGTTCATTATCTGAATGACGAAAATGTGAGGCACGATGTCGTTGTCGTAGTCCATCTTCGTCAGCTTTACGTTAGGATTGTCTTTCAGCAGCTCCGTATAAAGCTTTGCGATGTGACGGCGACGTGGAGCAAATTCAGGCTCAAAGCGCTTCAACTGTACCTTGCCGATTGCAGCAAAGATGTTGCTCATGTGGTAACGGTATCCTTGTTCGGTAACGTCAAAGACCCAGCTGCGCTTCCCTGCGTAGCGTTTCTCCGAGTCCTTCTGAACGCCGAGCAGTCGGGCGTCGCTCACTTTCTGAATGACCTCAGTGTCAGCGGTGACGACTGCGCCGCCCTCACCTGACGTTATGTTCTTTATTCCGTCGAAGCTGAAGCATACTACATCGCCGAAAGAACCTATCTTCCTGCCCTTGTTGCTGCATCCGAACGAGTGTGCGGCATCCTCGATGAGCCTCAGTCCGTGTTTGCGGGCAAACTCCTGATACTCGTTGACGAGGTTGCAGTTGCTGGCATAGTAGACGGGCATCATCGCCGTAGTCTTAGGTGTGATGCGCTTCTCAGCGTCTGCCAAATCAAGTGTCAGTGTGTCGGGGTTGATATCGCAACTGATTGGGTGACAACCAGCACCGGTTATTGCCTGAAAAGATGATACGAACGTGAACGACGGGACAAGGACGTCGTCGCCGGGTTTGGTGACTGCCTGCACGGCAAGGTGCAAAGCTGCTGTTCCACTGTTCACGCAAAGTACGCGTCGGCCGCCGCCGATGAACTCCTCAAGGTCGTGCTCAAACTCTCCTACCGTAGCTCCCATACCGAGGTAACCAATGTCCTCGATTACATGGGCTACAGCGTCGGCTTCGGCTTTGCCTACAACCGATTTCGATAATCTTATCATGTCTAATTTTATCTATTAACAATTTTAACTGCAAAGGTAGTGCAAACCAATGGAATAGCAAAGTAAAACGTCATTTTCTTTTGGTTTCGCAATGGTAAAAAGGTTATGAATCGTTTTGCGTTTTTACCTATTTGTGCTACCTTTGTCAGCAAAGATAAATGAAGGAAAGTAGCTCACCCTGACAGGCGCTGCTACTCAAGCTGGAAACCACATATCCACAGCAAGGGCGTCCCTTGTGGGCGCCCGTTCGGTCGGAAAGACCGATAAAGAAACATTTTCATTTGCCTTTGCAAGGCAAACGGACACCCACAAGGGGCGTCCCTGCATTGAGTGATAACGTTACTGGATAACTTTACTGAAATTGTAACTTGCTAAATAAAACCGAAAAATATGATTGGAGCGATAATAGGAGATATAATTGGCTCACGGTTCGAATTCGGACCGGTGCCGGAAGAAGGTTTCGAGTTGTTCACTGACGACTGTTCGTACACCGACGATACAATCTGCACCGTTGCCATTGCTGACGCGGCGATGAACGGCAAACCGTATAAGGACTCTTTGTTGGAGTGGTGCCGCAAGTACCCTAACCCTATGGGAGGCTACGGCTCACGGTTCTACGACTGGATATTCAGCGACGACCACAAGCCGAACAACAGTTGCGGCAATGGGGCGGCAATGCGGGTGAGCAGCATAGGATGGCTCTTCACCGACTGGACGGATGTCGTCGAGGAGGCAAGGAAGAGCGCCGAGGTGAGCCATAACCACCCGGAGGGAATAAAGGGTGCGTGCTGCGTGGCAGAGACCATCAACTGGCTGCGGCACATGCGCTTCTCCAAGAACGACATAGAGAGAAAGGTGGAGAAGTTCTACGGCTATGAGATACCGCCGTTGAAGGACATCATGCAGATTGGCAGTGAGGGGCATTTCGACGGAACGTGCCAGGAGACGGTGCCTGACGCGCTGAGATGCTTCATCGACTCCAACGACTTCGAGGATGCCATCCGGCTGGCAGTGATGTGCGACGGCGACACCGACACGAAGGCCGCCATCACGGGCTCCATCGCCGAGGCTTACTACAGTGCTCCTGACTATATGGTCGACAAGGCGGTGGCTTACCTGCCTAAGGACATGAAAAAAATCCTCTGGCAGTTCTACCAGAGGATTCAAACAGAAATAGAATAGACTAATAATGATGGGCTATCTCAGTTCATCCACAAGGCTTTGGGGCAGTTTGGGCATAGCTCCTTTCTTGGTGCACACGAAGGCACTTACCTTGACCGCCAGCCGATGAGCCTCTTCTATGGACTTCCCCTTCAGGATGGCAGCCGTAAACGTGGCGGTGAAGGAATCACCTGCACCGACGGTATCGGCAACATTGACTTTGGGAGTAGGCATGAAGCTGGTGAAGTCGTGAGGGGCAAAGATATAACTGCCATTGGTGCCGCACGTGAGGATAACCATCTTAAGATGATAGCGGCGCATGATAACGCGACACTTCTCTTCCATGTCGAGACCGGGATAGTTGAACATACGCCCAATGGCAACAATCTCCTCGTCGTTAATCTTCAGGACATTAGCCTTCTTGAGGCTTTCTGCTATCAGCTCCGCACTATAGAAGGTTCCACGAAGGTTGATGTCAAAAATCTTCAAGCAGTCCTCCGGGGTAGAGTCCAGGATTTTATAGATGGCCTTTCTGGACTCCTCCGTACGCTGCGCAAGTGAGCCAAAGCAGACAGCACGGGCTTCTTTTGCGGCCGAAAGGACGTCGGACGTCAGTTCCAGGTGGTCCCATGCTACGTTTTGAGCAAACTCGTATGTCGGAACGCCGTCGGCATCAAGCGAGACGTTTACTGTTCCTGTAGGATAATTGATAATAGGTATGATATATTTCAGCCCCATCTCATCGAATTGTCTTAGTGCATGCTCGCCGAGAACATCGTTGCCCACGGCAGAGATAGCCAAAGCATCCAATCCGAATTGTCCTATGTGATAGGCGAAGTTTGCTGGTGCGCCGCCAAGTTTTGCACCCTCTGGGAGAACATCATAGAGTACTTCTCCTATTCCAATGATTTTATTAGCCATGATAGTTTTATTTGTGCTCTCAACACTCATCGCTTCCTTAAAGGCTATAAGCAGAAAGTGTGAATGAGGTGAGGATATAAGCTAGTTGATTTCTATATTCTTATTAGTTGTTTTCTTGCCCTTCATAACGGAAGGACGTATAAGATACTGTCATCTAATATCTTACTTTATTGATAAAGGTAAACAGATAGATGACGCCGATAGCCATTACCCCTACAGCACCGGTCTGCCCTATCGCATCTGAAGCAAAACCCATGAGCAACGGGAAGACAGTGCCACCGAAAAGTCCCATAATCATCAGACCGCTGATGGCGTTCTTCTTCTCCGGCATATAGAGCATTGCCTGCGAGAGGATCATGGAGAAGACATTGCTGTTGCCATATCCTACAAAAGCTATTCCTATATAGAGGAGCATTTTCGCCGTTGCCGGATTGCCGGCATTGGCAGCCCCTGCCATCATGCATATCATGCTTGCAGCCATAAGGGATACAGATATGATGAAAAAAGTCCTGGTCTTGAAGACACGCAGGAAGTAGCTGCCTGTCAGACAGCCTATGGTACGGAAGATGAAGTACAGGCTTGTGGCGAAGGCAGCGTCGTTAAGTGTCATCTGGGCATACTGCTGAAGCAGTTTCGGAGCTGTAGTGTTAGTCCCGACATCTATACCAACATGACACATAATGCCGAAGAAGCACAGAAGGACATAGGAATTGCCCAGGAGCCTGAACGTATCCACATAATCACGGACGACCGATTTTCTCTCAGCCACTGTCTCGACATCATGAATTTCTTCGTCAATAGGAGTGCCGGCAAGCAGCAGAGACGCGACGACGCCTATCGTCATGTATATCGGGAACAGCACACGCCAACCCATGCCGAGGTCCGGTATTGCATGCGTAGCACCCCACATGGCAATATAAGGAGCCATCAGCGAGGCTATCGCCTTGATGAACTGCCCGAAGGTGAGCGTTGACGCAAGATGGCCACGGACCAATGATGACACCAATGGATTGAGGGATGTCTGCATAAGGGCATTGCCTATGCCCAACATTGAAAAGGCGATGAGCATGACCGCAAGATTCTCGGTGAATATCGGCAACAGCAGCGACACCACTGTTACAACCAAAGAGAGCAGCACGGTCTTCTTTCGCCCCACCTTGTTCATCAGTACGCCAGTAGGCACTGAGAAGATAAGGAACCAGAAAAAGACAAGCGACGGCATAATGTTGGCTATGGTATTATTGAGCCCAAGGTCGTCCTTGACATAATTGGATGCAATGCCCACCAGGTCGACAAATCCCATGGCAAAGAAGCAGAACATCACAGAAACGAATGCAAATTTATTAGATTTCGCCATATCGTTATTGATTTCGAAAAGTTGCAGAAAATTGTAATTGTAGTTTTAGAGATAATTATAGGATTAGCATGTTCGGATACTGTCCCGAAGAAAGGAAGCGGGCGGCTCCATATAAGGCACACAAACCCCCGCCCGTCCCTATTCACCTAACGTTAAAGCAAAGGGTAAACCTTGGCTGAGCCGCCCTTTACTGTTATATTATTGTACGGCTCCGAAGGGAATACGATATTCGTCATAGCCATCTTGCCATCGACATCGAACACTTCCACGCTGCTCTTGTCGATAAAGATTTGAAGAGTCTTGACCTTTCCACGTGTAGGTGCCTTGGTAATGGCGGGGAAGTCGTTGCTGAAACTGGTGTCACCACTCTTGGTCCTGTCCATAGTAAACGTCTCAGTGGAAGCGTTGTAAGTCATCAGGACACGCTCTCCCTTGCGGTTCGAGAGCTCGATGGTAGTCTTGTCACGCATGTGTACATCAACTCTGCAGGAAGGAGAGATGGACTTCTGTGCCTTCTTTGAGAAAGCCCTCAAGACCTCCGGAGAGGGTTTCACGCTGACATACCCCGTATCCTTGTACTCGAAGTAGTCGAGGTCGCGAGGAATACCATTAGCTGAACGGTACTGCTTCGTTGGAACCTGGGCTGCATACTGCCAGTTGCTCATCCAGGGAAGTGCCACATGACGTCCATCAGGAGCGTTCGAGAAAGTGACAGTGGCATAGTGGTCCTTGCCCCAGTCCATCCATTTAGTAACTGTAGGCTCTGTATCGCAGATGAACTTATGCCCATCAAAAGACCCGGTGAAATATTGTGTCGCCGATCCGCCGAAAGGCCCGCCGGGATTGATGTTGCAGACAAGAATCCACTTACCACTTGTTGTCTTTATCAGGTCAGGACATTCCCAGACACCAACATGGCACCCATAGCCCTCGCCAAAATCGCTTTCGAATATCCAGTCGCGGAGGTTCTTTGAAGAGAATATCTTCATATGTTGTTTTTCCGAGACTATCAGAATCCATTTCTTACCCTCGTCATACCAGAAGACATGCGGGTCGCGGAAGTCTGGTATGTTTGACACAAGCACCGGGTTGTCCTCGAACTTCCTGAAAGTCATTCCATTGTCGGTGCTGACAGCCATCGACTGCTTCTGTGCCTTCCCTGCCGAAGTATAGTAGGCGATGACGGCACCAGGACCAAACCCGGCGGTATTGTTGGCATCAACGACTGCCGAGCCGCTGAATATTGTTCCGAGCACATCAGGCTCTATCGCCTCACCTTCATACTTCCAATGAACGAGGTCGGTACTCGTAGAATGTCCCCAAGTCATATTCTCCCACTGAGAACCATAAGGGTTGTGCTGAAAGTAAAGGTTCCAGACACCATCCTCGTAGAACATTCCGTTAGGATCGTTCATCCAGCCGTAGACAGGGGTATGGTGAAATGCTGGGCGGAACTTTTCCTTATTTGATATGTCATACTGGTCGGAAGTCTTTATAAGCTTCCAAGCAGCGAAATCAGAGGTCGATGACTTGCTTGCAGAGTTGGCAACATCACCGCGGTTGACGCTGATGTCCAGGAGGACATTTCCTTTCCCGAACCGTTGTACATCCAAGGGCACATAGTAGTCGGCCTTGTTCACGGCGAGTCGCACATTCAGTGTCTGAACTGAATTATTATTCTTGATAACATTGATATGGTCGTTCTCCTGGTTTTCCTCCACCGGAAGCAAGAGATACTTCTTGTCCGTTGGGACGCGCATCATCACATGATTGTCGCTAAGGACCTGGGCCTTCAACGTTTGCGCGTTCACTGTTGCTGTGCTTGCCATTCCTATAGCAATGGACAAGACAATATTTGATAATATTGACTTCATAGCATTTAATATCCTTTGTTCTGTGTGTAAAGTCCCGGAATGTAATAAAGCTGGTTGTAAGGTATCGGGAAGTACTCGTTCTTTCCGCTTGTGAAGTGAGCGTCCTTATAATATTGTGCGTAGGTCTGTCCGTTATAAGAATCGTTGACCTCACGCTTGAAGTACGCGTTCAGGGTTGTCGAAAGCATCCCCCAACGGCGAAGGTCGAAGAAGCGCTCGTGCTCCTGCCCCATTTCGAGGCGGCGTTCCCAGCGAAGGCATTTGCGTGCCATCTCCTTATTCTGGAAGTAGGACTCCGGATACAGGCTTATCTCACACTGGTCGGCGGCATATTCAATGTGCTTCTTTATAGAGTTGGCTGCACGCTGACGTATATCATTGATGATGGTACGCGCCTCGGCAAGCCGTCCAAGCTCAATGAGAGCCTCGGCACGGTCGAGCATTGACTCCGTATAGCGTATGACATATTCGTTCATTGCGAAGGCCTGCCATGGGCTATTGTAGGTCTCGCCCTTACTGCGCTGAGGCACACACTTCATGTCGGTGTAATAGCCATAAGTGTTCGGTGTGCGCGAGTTGGCGGTAGTCAGTGTATATTCCTTGTCGTACTTGTAAGGGAATGTCGGCATACCTACTGTATGGAACAACCGTGGGTCCCACTTCTGTGTTGTCGGCTGTCCGTTGACAGGATGGTCGTTGGAAGCATCGTAGTCATCGAACTCTGGCAGTCCGTCGCGAGTCTTGAACGCATTGACGAAGTCCTGTGATGGTTTCTGGAAGTCCCATCCGCATGACCATATTCCCCATACGCCGTTCAGAGTATTCGACCAGTTGGCGCGTCCGAATTTTGTATGGTCATCATTATAGTCTGATGCCTGCACGGCAAATACAGATTCCTTGCTGTTGTCGTACTCCGGAAGGAAGATATCTCCATAGTCCTCAAGGTATCCATACTGTGAGTTTGCAACCACATCAGTGTAGTCGACAACCTTCTGCATGTAGTCTTTGTTTATGAAGTTCACTCCCGTGGAGTCTTCATATCCGTTGCCCCAAGCACGCTCCAAGTAGCATTTGGCAAGATAGCCGGCGGCAGCCACCTTGTTGACGCGTCCCCCATCGTTCTGCTTTTCGGGCAGCGTATTGTAAGCATCCTCGAAGTCGGCAATGATCTTGTCCCAGAGCTCATCGCTGGTAAGCGCATCATTGCGTGTCTGCTCCTGCGTGTTGTTCTTGTACACTTCCTCATCAATCCAAGGTACCTTGTTGAAGACCATCTTCAGTTTGAAGTAGAAGTTGGCACGCAGGAACCTAACCTCTGCAATGCGCTGCTTGGTTGTCTCCTCGCCGAGCTTGTCGTTGCCATACTCTTGAAGCGAGAGGATAGCCCTGTTACAACGTGAGATAGCGCAATAGAGTCTGTACCACAGCTCGTCAAGATGTCCCAAAGTTGGAGTCAGCGTTGAGAACACCTCTACTGAATGATACTCCGTATCAGTGGTTCCCGAGCCACCCTTTAAGCAGTCGTCAGAAGCCAAGTCGCCATAAGGCCACAGATTGAAAGGATACGTGTACCAGCAGTCGCCGAGCATGGCATATGCGCTTGTTACCATCCCTTCCGGGTCGCTAAAAGCTTTGTCCTCATCAACTACAGCTGTCGGCTTGTAGTCGAGGTAATCGTCGCAGCCTGCGAAAGCCAGGCACAGGCATATTGATATAATTGAAATGAAAAACCTTTTCATAGTTTTGTCGATTGAATATATTATTGTTATTGTTTGGGATGTTTAGAAGCCTATCTGCAGTCCGAACGACAGCGAAGAAGCCAGAGGGTAGTTCCAGTTCGGATTCTCTGGGTCGGAACATGTCAGGCTGCTGCTCTTTATCGTCAGCAGGTTTTGTCCGGAGACGTAGACACGAGCCTTTGTAAGCAACAGTTTCTTCAGCAATGAAGCCGGAAGATTGTAACCGAGCTGTAAAGTACGGAGTTTGAGATAAGAGCCATTCTCAACGAAGTATGATGACACACGTCCCTCGTCGGCTGTATTGTTTGTTGTCAGTGCCGGAATGGTGGAACCTGTATTGTCTGTTGTCCATGCACCGAGCAGACGGCTTCCCTTGTTAGAGCCTGCATCGGTGATACTCCAGAAATCAGTCTGGAACTTCTGATTGTTATACACATCCACATCAGCCACTCCCTGCCAGAACATCGTTAGGTCGAAGTTCTTGTAGGTCAGTCCAATGTTAAGTCCGTATGAGAATGCCGGTACTGGGTCCAGAATCCATGTCTGGTCTTTCTCGTTAATCACACCGTTATCATCCAAGTCCTTGTATTTCAGTCCTCCTACACGAGCGTTAGGCTGTCCGGAGGCAGCAACCTCATCCTGGTTCTGGAACAGTCCGTCGGCAACGTATCCTACGACAGAGCCATAAGGCTTCTTTGCCTGCACGAGGTTCTGAGTAGTAGTGTGAGCGTAAGAGCCCGTAGCGCTTGACGGCAGACTTGTCACTTTATTGCGATAGAAGTCCAGGTTGCCGTTGATGTCAAGTCCGAGTCCGCATTCCAGGGTTTTTCTGTATCCCAAGGTGAACTCCATACCCCAGTCGCGCAGGGAAGGACCGTTCGACCACTGGTTTCCGCCCTCTCCCATCACAGCAATATATGCAGGATTGATGAGCATGTCATCTATGTTCTTTATATATGCGTCGATAGTTCCGTAAAGACTGTAATTAAACAAAGAGTAGTCGAGACCGATATTGTATTGCGTTGTCGTCTCCCATTTCAGGTTATCGTTACCGGTCTGAGTGGCACGATAGCCGGAAGGGAACGTACCGGAGCCTTGGAGATAGAGGTCATAGGCTGTAGACGTAACACGATCCAGGCCGTAATCGGTAACATACAGTCCAAAGTGAGCGTTATTGTCTATGCCCTGGTTGCCGGTCTTTCCCCAGGAGAGTCGCAGCTTGGCATCATTGAGCCACCTCTTGTCTATAAGCTGCGAGAAGCGGAAGCCTAATGATGCAGCCGGGAAGTTACCCCAGCGGTGGTTCTTTCCGAAGCGCGAGCTTCCGTCATGGCGGATGGTGAACGATGCAAGCAGGAGGTCGTCGTAGTTATAATCGATTTTTCCGAAGAAAGAAGCCAGACGGTATCCGAACTTTGCTCCGCTGTTACTCATTGTTCCTGTTGCAGCATTAGGCCACATGTAGTTGACATCCTCAAGAGCATATCCCTCAGAATAAGCCTGGAAGTCTACGACGCTCTGCTTGTTTATCTCAGATCCCAAGAGTACATTAAAGTGATGTACCTTACTCAAGTCGAAGAGATAGTTAAGAGTGTTCGACCATGTGTAGTTTGTATTGTTTGTCTGCCCGAGCGTGGTCTTTGCTATATTGTTGTTTACAATATCAGAATGGAAAGTGTGTGTGAGTGCATTAATGAATGACGTTGTATAGTCAACACCAAAATTAGAGCGGAAGGTCAGTCCCTTCAAAGGCTTGATGTCTACATAGGCATTGCCGAAGAGATGCCAGTAATCGAGGTGGTTGTCCTTGTTATGATAGAGTTCGCGCAGAGGGTTCTGTCTGTCGCTCATTCCGCCGACAGGACCGGCGAATGTAGTTCCATCCTCCTCATATACCGGCACTGTCGGAGACATTTTCAGTGCGTTCTCCATAGGTGCGCAATCAACCTGCTTGTTGTACGTAACCGTGAAGTTCTCACCGACAGATACCACCTTATTAATAATAAATGAAGTGTTCAGGCGTGCAGAAAGGCTTTGGAAATTAGTGTACTTAAGAATGCCCTTATTGTCTTTATAACCTATTGAGAAGAGTGCTGTCGATTTGTCAGTAGCATGTGATACAGCTACATTGTAGTTCTGTGAAAATCCTGTACGTGATATAGCGTCCACCCAGTCAGTATCCGACAGGCGCATGGTACGCTTACTGTTGATGTATCCATCATAAAGTCCGTTGACCGTATAGTCAACGTACTGGCTAGTAGCTGGATTCCAGGCACGAATGCCGAAGCCCTCTGTCGCATTGAGATTGAGTCCATAGTTGCTGGCGTAAGCTACAGGGTCCAGTCCGTCATTAAGTGCGGCCTGTGCCATAGCTGTTGCATAGCCCTTTGAGTCGAGCAGTTTCATCTTCGACTGCGATGTATAGAATTGAGCGGTAAGATTAGTGGTGAAGTCCACATCGACTTTTTTGTCGCTCTTCTTTCCATGTTTTGTCGTGATGATAATGACACCATTGGCGGCACGGCTACCATATATAGAAGCCGATGCGGCATCCTTGAGTACCTGCATGCTTTCAATGTCGTTGCTGTTCAGGGTGTTTATTCCCGATGTCATTGGAACGCCATCGACAATATAAAGAGGATCCTGTGAGGAGTTGAACGAACCAATACCACGGATTCTTACCGTTGCCACCCCACTAGGCGAACCAGTATCGGTGATAGTCATTCCGGCTACCTTTCCTTGAAGTGCCTTCATTGGATCGGCGTCGGGCGAGGTTGTAAGGCCTTCAGTCTTCACTACCGATACGGCACCGGTAAGGTCTGCCTTACGCTGAACCTGATAACCAGTAACGACGACCTCGTTAAGGTCATTGTCTGTTTCAAGCAGTTTCACCTTCATGTCCTGTGCAGCTGTCAACTCCTGGCTGGCATAGCCAACATAAGAGAAGACAATCTTCGAACCCTCTGGGGCAGTGAAGGAGAAGTTTCCATCAAGGTCGGTAATGGCACCATTACTCGTTCCCTTCTGAATTACTGATGCTCCTATAACAGGCTCACCAGACTTGTCGACAACTGTACCAGTTACAGTAATGTTGTTTTGGGCTGTTGCCGTTACAGCAATCATGAATGTCATGATGCTAAGCAGTAGAAATCTTAAATGTTTCATGCCTACAGTTTTAGTGCTAGTTAGATTTTAGAAAATTGTGCTGCAAAAATAGAAAGGAAAAGACCGATGGCATTCAACAAATCGTTCGAGTCATAACAAATTTGTTACATGAAACAAAATTGCAATCTAATGTATCAATATTATAGATACAAATAGATTGCATGACAAAGCAGAAAATATCTATTTTGTATTCAAGTTCCGCAAGTTACAGATGTTTCGCTGGGACCTCGTCTTGTACCGGTCCTAAACAATGTTCGACATCTAAGAGGGTGGGGCATTATTTTAAGGCCGGCACAAAACCGGTCCTGCATGCGACAGACTTGCTATTCCAATGGTTCACGTTTAGTTCATAAAGGGATAGGGTTTGCAAGGTAAAAGAATAGGTTTTGCAACGCAGATGCACAACTATAGAGAGAAAGTTAAGACCACCTGCCAAACAAAAGTATCCTTTCCATGCTGTCACAATAGTAATACGATGGAGACAGAGAACTACTTCTTCATCTCCGTTGGATATTTGCCATACTGTTTCTTGAAACACGTCGAGAAGTAGCCGGGAGAACTGAATCCAACGGAGTATGCTATCTCCGAAATAGTCATGTCGGTGGTCTTCAGGAGCGAGTAAGCTTTTTGCAAACGCATCTGCCTCAACAACTCTACCGGGGACAGCCCTGTCAGAGTCTTCACCTTCCTGTAGAGCTGGACGCGGCTTATGCCCAGTCCGCTTCCCAGATCGTCCATCTTCATGTTGCTGTCAGCAAGATGGTCCTGCATCACATTCCTCAGACGCTCCATAAACGTACGGTCCGGACCATTGAGCTTTTCTTTCTCAGCCTGCGACTTCCCGGGTTTATCATCGAAGAGATGACGTAGTTGCCGACGCGATTTCAGAAGATTGTCAATGCGTGCCAAGAGCAGCTGAGAACTGAAGGGCTTGGTCATATAGGCATCAGCACCACTGCCTAAGCCCTCTACTTGTTGTCTTTCAGCACTACGAGCCGTGAGCAGTATGACAGGAATATGGGATGTCATAGGCTCTTCCTTGATCTTTCGGCAAAACGACAAGCCGTCCATAACCGGCATCATGACGTCGCTGACAATCAGGTCCGGCACCGACTCATTAGCGATAGTAAGGCCATTGGCACCATCGCTAGCCTCAATGACATAATACTTGTCTGCCAAGAGGTTGCGCAGATAACGCCGCATATCAGCATTGTCGTCTACTATCAGTATTGTCGGGAATCCCTTCTTATTCTCATTGACAAGCATCTCCACTCTGGCATCCCTGGCTTCAGCATCCGACTGTTTATTCTCCGTTTCTGTTACGGCATTGCTGTCGTCTATGGCAGGAGGAGTTTCGCTCCGGAAGTTCAGGACGTCATATACAATTCTCGACAACTGTTCAACATTCCGGCTGAGTATGTCAACGAATAAACGGTCGTCCGAGCTTAGCTTCTTACTCTTAGAGAGTTGCTTCAGCGGTCCCTCTATGAGCGTCAGCGGAGTTCGGAGCTGGTGACGTGCGTTGGTGTAGAACAACGTCTGCTCCCTGTTCAGCCGTTTTTCCTTTTTGTTTATTCTGCGTACTATTACCACCATACGCCAAAAGAGTACCAGTGCGACAATCAGGAAGACTATAGCGACTCCACTCATGATAATAAGCGTGCGCTGAGAGTTGTAAAGTCCAAAGAGATTCTCGAGTTTGTCCTGGAGTATCAGCAAGTCCTGGCTTCTCTGAACCATCTCCTCACTGCTCTGCATAATGATAGGAGCATTATCCGGAGTGACAATAACGCTCTTCATGATATTCTCACGCTTGTAAGGCTTCTTCTGCAAGATGTCAAGCGCCAGACGAACTATCTGCTCGCCGTGGGTAGGATAGATATATGTACCGGCAAGAATGCCTTTCTTTACGGCATCAATACCCTCGCCCTTGCCAGGAAGCCCGTCGATGCCAAGGAAGCGTATGTCCTTGGCGACGCCAGCATCAACGGCAGCCCTCCGCGCGTTGAATGCAGCAAGGTCGCTGTGGCAGAATACAATATCCGGTGTGGGATGGCTCTTTAGGTATGCCGCCATGGTTTTGTAACTGTCCTCGCTGGTCCAGTCAGTATTTACATAACTGTATGATATACCATTAGCCTTAGTCAGAACAGAAGAAAATCCCCTATGCCGGTCTATTGCCGGAGAAGACGCGGAGCCACCTGTAATCTCCAGTATCCGCGGAACATGGTCGTAGTTTCTCTCCTGTATTATTGCCAATGCATAATGAGCCATAGCAGTCCCCGCAGCGATATTGTCGCCGCCTATATAAGCTGTAAAGTCATTGGTATCAGCCTTGCGGTCGAACAGGATTACAGGAATTCCGCGCTGCCGTGCGCGTACTATTGCCGGAACAACTTCCTCGTATCCATTAGGTGCCACTACAAGCAAATCGATTCCGGAGGCAACCAGACTGTCTATCTGACGCAGTTGCAGTGCAGAGTTGCCATCAGCGTTGGTAATGTCGACATCTACTACATTATTATATAGATGCTGTGCAGAAATCATCTCCCTGTTTACTTTCTCACGCCAAGCTCCTCCCACACATTCGGAAAATCCTATGCGGTATCTGTTGTCATTGTCGCTGGAGCAAGCCGTTGTCAAGACACATGAAAATATTATAAGGTAGAAGATGATTTTTGCAGTATACCTCATTTTCTTTGATGTTTACAGCGCAAAGATAAATATTATTTTTGATAAAACAAAGTCAAAAGCAATACATTAGAGATAAAAAATCCCCGGTTGTCTTTCAACAACCGGGGATTTTTATTTATAGCTGTAAGCCTTATGCATTTGCAGGAACATCAGCAGTCTCAGTCTGCTGCTTACGTATCTTATTGCCAAGGATGTAGAAGGCAACAGGAGATACGATGAAGATAGAGCTCAGCGTACCGATGATGACACCGATAATCATTGCGAACGAGAAGCTGCGAATACTGTCACCGCCAAGGATGAAGATGGCGAGAAGCACTATCAACGTCGATACCGACGTGTTGACGGTACGGGCAAGGGTCTCGTTGATGGAGTTGTTGAAGTTCTCTTCAAGGTCTGTCTTCGGATGCAGACGGAGGTTCTCACGTATACGGTCCATGACGACCACAGAGTCGTTGACATCGTAACCGATAACCGTCAGGATAGCACCGATGAACGTCTGGTCGACTTCAAGTGAGAATCCAATCCAGCCGTAGCAAATGGAGAAGAATCCGATGACGATAATTGTATCGAGAATCAATGCCGTTATAGCACCCGTAGAGAAACCGACGTTGCGGAATCGCAGCAGGATGTAAAGGAAGATACAGATGATTGCGAAGAAGACGCTTAAGAAAGCATTGTACGTAATGTTCTTAGCAATAGACGGACCGACCTTTGCCGAGCTGATGATTGAACCACCCTGACGGATGTCCGGGTTCTTGAAGGCTTCTACACTAGACTGTGTGACGAAGCCACCCTTCTTCAATGCCGTGTAGAGGATGTTCTCTGCCTTGTCGTCCTCAAGTGGGTCGTTGGACTCGATGTTGTAGTTCGTAGACACACGGATGGTCTTTCCGTCTGTACCGATAGCGATAACGCTTGTCGTTGCAGGCTTACCGGCCTTGTCGCCGACAGTGTTGACGAATGCATTGTTCAGTACCTCACGAACCTGCTCAACCTGTACAGGCTTTGCAAGTGTTACGACGTAGTTACGACCACCAGTGAAGTCGATACTCATACTCAGACCGCGAACGATGAAGCTGATGATGAAGATGACGATGGCAACAGTGTAAATGCCGAAGCTCTTCTTCCACATGCCCATGAAGTTGACGTGAGTATTCTGCATCATATTCTTACTGAAGCTGGTCCAGAACTTAAGATGCTCCCACTTGCCGTGGTTCAACTTATTCTCGTAAACGATACGGGTAAGGAACACAGCGGTGAAGAACGATATGATGACACCGATAATCCAGGTCGTTGCGAAACCGCGGATAGGACCTGTACCTGTAACGAGCAGGATGACACCGGTAATCAATGATGTCAAGTTAGAGTCGAAGATAGCCGAGAAGGCGTTAGCATAACCGGCCTCTACAGCCTGCTTCATGCCCTTGCCCTTACGGAGTTCCTCCTTGATACGCTCATATATCAGCACGTTGGCGTCGACGGCAGTACCCAGCGTCAGTACCATACCGGCGATACCAGGCATTGTCAGTGCGCTCTGGAAGGAGGCAAGAACACCGAAGGTGAAGAAGATATTGGCTATCAGGGCACCGTTGGCGAGCATACCAGGGATGACGTTGTACATTGCAACCATGTAAATCATCAGAAGGATGAATGCTACGATGAACGAGATAATACCCTGTCTGATTGACTGGGCACCGAGAGACGGACCGACAACCTCTTCCTGGACAATCTTTGCAGGAGCTGGCATACGACCGGACTTAAGGGTATTGGCCAAGTCCTTAGTATCTTCAATAGTGAAGTTTCCGCTAATAGACGACTGACCACCGTCGATTTCCTGGTTGACACGTGGTGCAGAGTAGACGACGCCGTCAAGGACGATGGCAACAGCCTTACCGACGTTTGCCTTTGTCAGGGCTGCCCACTCACGAGCGCCTTCGGAGTTCATTGTCATGCTGACTTCCGGCTTACCGAAGTTGTCGAACTGGTCTTTAGCGTCGGTGATGACATCACCTTCAAGCTTTGGACGGCCGTCTGAGGTTGTGACCTTCAAGGCATGGAGTTCGAAAACATTCTTTTGGTTGAGACCGTCGGCAGGCTTTGCGCTCCACAGGAGCTTTACGTCCGGACCGAGAATCTGCTTAGCCAGCGGAGAGTATATCAGCTTGTCGACATTGGCGGTATCGCGAACATTGGCGTAACCGACAACGCTGAGGCTGCCCTCAGGTGCTGGCGTCAGGATTGACAGCAGAGGATTAGCTTTCTTCTGAGCCTCGAGAGCATTGCCCTCGGCACCCTTGTTGGCACCCTTACTTGCAAGAGCAGGCTTCTTTTCTTCCTTCTTTGTGGTGTCAGCCTTCTCCTTACCGCCATTGGCAAGGCGAGAGTTGAGCTCGCGGAGCTTAGGTGCGATTTCGCCATTGTCCCATGTCTCCCAGAACTCCAGGTTAGCTGAGCCCTGCAGAAGCTTACGCATGCGCTCCGGCTCACGGATACCCGGCATCTCGACCATCAAGCGTCCTTCCTGTCCTTGTATCTTTTGGATGTTAGGCTGGACGACACCGTACTGGTCGATACGGTTGCGGACAACGTTGTAGGAGTTGTCGATGGCTGAGCTTACTTCAGCGCGCAGTGCCTTCTCGACTTCGTCGTCGGAGCTCTGTGTGCTGACTTTGCCTTTCAGTTGCTGTGTGGCAAAGATTTCAGCGAGTTTGTGACCTGGCGCAACCTTGTGGTAAGCGTCGATGAAGAGTGAGATAAAGTCGCTCTGACTGGTCATCTCTTCCTTCTTCGCCATGTCCATTGCCTTCTGGTATGCAGCGTCGGTCTTGTGGTCGGCGAGCACGTCCACGACATCAGGGACGGAGATTTCGAGGATGACGTTCATACCGCCCTTAAGGTCAAGGCCAAGTCCGATTTGTGTTTCCTGGCACTTCTGATATGAGTAAATGCCAAGATACTTCACGGAGTCTTTGTAGTCCTGTTGTGCCACTGGGTCCTTTATCTTCTCTGCCTGACTGTCGTAGTAGCTTGTGGCTACGCTGAACGACAGGTAGAAGATGCTTGCCAGTGTCAGTAAGACGGTAATACAAATTACTAATCCTTTGTTTTGCATTTTTATTTATTGGTTTTTGATTTTGTTTCGTTCTTGGTTTATCTAACCGTTCGATATTCACATCGCCCGATTAAGTAAAATCCCACTATAGCGTGCAAAGTTACTTATTTTTTCACTTTTTAGAAAATTTCTACTTGTTAAATGTATGTTTTTTCTTGTTTTTCGCTATTTTTTGAGCCAACAGACTATCGGATAATGGTCCGATGTGGTCACGCTGCGGTCGACGTGGGCATTGTAGGGGGTCCAGTCGGGTGAGCACAGTATGTTGTCGATGCGGACATAGATGGCGCTTTTGTGGTAGGACCAGCCCGGTCCGTTGCCTGTTGCGGTGTAGCAGTCGGTGAGTCCTTCGGCTACTCGTCGGTGGGTGTATGAGAGCTGTGTGTCGTTGAAGTCACCGCAGACGATGACGCTCATGCCTTTCTGACGGTAACGCGCTATCAGCCTTGCCACTGCGTCAGCCTCGGGGGCGCGCTTCCGTGCTCCGGCACCCAGCTTTCCGGCAAGGAATTTCGATTCGTGGCCGGTGGAGTCACTGGGCATTTCGCCTTTGATGAACTCGTGGAAGCGGTCCTTATCGTCGTTGTTGAGCCCGACGGTCTCGAAGTGGTTGTTGACAAGGAGTACTTTCTCGCCGTGGATGTTGAGGACGTAAGCCTCGCTGAGGTTGTTGGCCGACTCGTACCGCACTCGCTCGCGGCTGAGTATCGGGAACTTAGAATAGAGGCAAAGGACGTCGCCCTGAGGTCCCTTCTTTTGTACGGTGTCGCAGTACTGATAGACGTTGGCTATCGCAGAGTCGATTTTCTCGCGTCCCTTAAGGTCGTAACTAGCCTCCTGAAGGCACACGATGTCGGCTCCGCTGTTGATGATATATTCCACAATTGGGTTAGGCTCTCCTTCGGGAATGTCCCAAGGAGCGAACATGAATACGTTGTACGACAATATTTTTATGGCTCCCTTTGGCGGCTTCGAAGGCAGGTTGACCGGACAGTAGAGCCGCAGTGGTCCCCAGCAGAGCACGAAGCCGATGATTGGTATGAGTATTTGGATTTTTCGTGCGATAGCCCAGAAGACGAGGAATGCCAGATTTATGACTATCATCAGCGGCATGATGAGCCCGAGGTTTGATATGACGGCGTGCTCACGCGGGTCGACGTGACCGGCATAGCCAACTATCAGCATCATGATTATGGCGACAATGTTTGCCGCCACAATTGTTTTTACCGCTATCTTTTGTATTCCTCCGAACAATTTTCCTGCTATTTTAGAATATTACAATAAGCTTTTCCGGCTTTCGTCGTGTTTGTGATAAATCACTGTTTGACGCCTATTTGTTGCTGCTGTCGAAGAGTTTGCGTTTTTCTTCGTCAGTAAGACTGTCGTAACCGCTGCGACGTATCTTGTCGAGGATGCGGTCGACTTCGTCCTGTTCAGCCTTCTTGCGGGCGTTATAGTCCCAGTCGCTCTCGCGGCGAGTTTGCTCGCTCTCAGCGTTAGGACGATAATGGAACTTCGTTCCGCCACCTGATGAACGGCTCGAATGGCGTTCCCAAGAGTCTTTCATGCGGTCGAAGAACTGCGCTCCCTTGTTCATTCCGAAGTCGCCGTCGCCTTCGTAAGGATGCTTCTGCCAGTATTTTATGAGCAAGAAGCCGAACAGCATGCCACCCAGGTGTGCCATGTGGGCAACGCCGTCGCCTGATGTGCTGAGGGCAGAGAACAACTCGATGGCTACGGAACCAAGTACTATCCACTTTGCCTTGATAGGTATTGGAATAGGGATGATGAACATCCGCTCGTCAGGGAACAACATTCCGAATGCGAGCAGTACGGCATAGATGGCTCCCGAGGCACCTACCGTGGTCATCATGTTGAGGTATGTCTCCATAGGAATGCGCTGTGTGCCTGCCACAACGTACTGGTAGGAGGCTAAATCCTGTACAATATACTGGCCGTACTGTGCCAACTCCTGACAGAGACCGGCACCTATGCCACAAATAATGTAATAAAAAAGGAATTTCTTTGAGCCCCAAACGTTTTCGACTACCATACCGAACATCCACAACATGAACATGTTCATGATGATATGCATCCATCCGCCATGCATAAACATGTAAGTTATGAGCTGATAAAGATGGAAGTCGGAAGCCTTGAAAAAGTGCAGTCCGAACAACATCGTCAGGTCTATGCCCATCGGTGCAAGCAACTCTGTAGCAAGGAACGCAATGACGTTGATTATGAGCAAATATTTAGTAACAGTCGGAAGATTTCGCATCTTAATTATTATTTATATGTTTAAACGCCGCAAAAGTACGAAAAAATCCGCTTATTAGCCCTAAAAAGAGCTCGTAAACGTGTTTTTCGGCGCATTTTCTTCATTTTTTTTGATTTTTTGTTTGAAATTTAAAACTAATCAATTATATTTGTCCCCGAAAACCGGAATATTTTTCTCAAACCAATAAATAAATCAAAAATTATGAACAAAACTGAATTAATCGACGCTATCGCAGCAGGCGCAGGTCTGACGAAAGCAGAGGCAAAGAAATCACTGGACGCTGCTGTAGCAGCTATCAAGGACGAACTGGTAAAGGGCGGTAAGGTTCAGCTCATCGGCTTCGGCACTTTCGCTGTTGCTGAGCGTCCTGCTCGCGAGGGTATCAACCCGGCAACAAAGCAGAAGATACAGATTGCTGCAAAGAAGGTTGCCAAGTTCAAGGCTGGTGCTGAGCTCGCTGAGGCTGTCAATAAGTAATTTGTAAAAGTTTATCATAAAAAGGCGAACCGTAAGGTCCGCCTTTTTTAGTATGGAAAAATTTTAAAAATGAAATATTGAAAAAATGAAAGAATGAACTTTTAGAGATTGCTAATATGGCAATTTGAGTATGATTTCATTCGGCTTATTAAGCCAACAAGCATTCTCAATGATGCCCATGCACTTACAGTCCGTTGTTAATCAAATAACTTTTTCAATCTTTCATTATTTCATTATTTAACTTTTTCAATCTTTCAACTCTTCCAAAGTCCGTGAAGGTTGCAGTATTCGCGGGCATAAACGTCGGTGGCGTCGGTCTTGAACTCGGCAACTGGCTTGTCGTTCGGTTTAAGATTGCGACGCAGAACACTGTCCGGTGTAACCAACTCAATCCACTGTATGTAGTGCTCCGGTGTCATTGGGTGCTCTACAGAGCCCACGCTGACACGGTATCCTCCGTCAATTTTTTCAACAACGGGCACGTGCTTCTCCTTGGCACCGTCTGTTGTGTTCTCCTTCAGTAACTTCATCGGTTCGCCACAGCACTCCGGTGTGCATGTTCCGTCGTGCAGAACCTCTACCATAACGCCACATTTGGCGCACTTGTAAACTTCTCCTGTCTTAGCCATAATGTTTTTGTATTTATAAATTAGAAACAAAAATCCCCACAAAGCCTTTCTCAACTGAAGGATGTTCGCTATGCTAACAGGTGCATTGTGAATGTACTTGGCATTTCTGACATTCTCCCATTGAGGGAGGCTTGATGGGGAATACGGGGTTATTTATTAATCCTTGAATGTGCTTGGGTCCTTGCCGATGTATGCGAGGATACCGCCATCGACATACAGGATGTGACCGTTGACAGCGTCAGAAGCGTGTGAAGCCAGGAATACTGCTGGTCCGCCGAGCTCAGAAGGGTCGAGCCAACGACCTGCCGGAGTCTTTGCGCAGATGAAACGGTCGAACGGGTGACGGCTGCCATCCGGCTGACGCTCACGCAGCGGAGCTGTCTGTGGAGTAGCGATGTAGCCCGGGCCGATAGCGTTACACTGAATGTTGTACTGTCCGTACTCAGAGCAGATGTTACGGGTGAGCATCTTCAGACCGCCCTTAGCAGCAGCGTAAGCACTTACAGTCTCACGACCGAGCTCTGACATCATAGAGCAGAGGTTGATAATCTTACCTTCCTTACGCTCAATCATCTCAGGCAGAACAGCCTTAGAAACGATGAACGGACCTACGAGGTCTATGTCGATGACCTGCTGGAAGTCCTTGCGGCTCATCTCAACCATAGGAATACGCTTGATGATACCAGCGTTGTTGACGAGGATATCAATCTGACCAACTTCCTCGTGGATAGTCTTTACGAGTGCCTGAACAGCGTCCTCGTTAGTTACATCACATACATAGCCGTGCACGTTCTCGATGCCTGCCTCCTTGTAAGAAGCGAGACCGCGGTCAACGTGAGCCTGGTCAATATCGTTGAAGATAATGTTCTTAACGCCGGCTGCATGGAAAGCCTTGGCGATGTTGAAACCGATACCGTAAGTAGCGCCTGTTACCCAAGCGTTCTTACCTTCCAATGAGAAATCTTTTAAACTTGTCATTTTTAGTTATATTTAAGTGGTTTGACGTTATTCTTTCTATTTATCTTAAGTCAGTTATCTCACATACATCCTGGTCACCGTAGTCGAGGTTCTCGCCTCCCATACCCCAGATGAACGTGTAGTTGTGTGTTGCGGCGGCTGAGTGGATACTCCATTCAGGCGATAGTACTGCCTGCTCGCCCTGCATCCATATATGGCGGGTCTCGTGCGGGTCACCCATGAGATGGCAAACGGCCTGTCCCTTCGGCAGCTCGAAGTAGAAGTATGCCTCCATACGGCGGCTATGGGTGTGCGCCGGCATTGTATTCCAAACCGAACCGGTAGCCAACTCGGTCATTCCCATTTGCAGCTGGCATGTCGGCAGTACCTGATTGACGAGCATTTTGTTGATTGTGCGCTCGTTGGACATCTCCAGAGAACCCATGTGAACACTGATTGCGTCAGCCTTCGTTACCTTGCGGTTAGGGTATTCCTTATGTGCCGTAGTACTGTTGAAGTAGAACTTTGCTGGCTTCGACGAGTCCTTGCTGACGAAGAATACATCGCGGTCGCCTCGTCCAATGTAAAGGGCTTCCTTATAGCCGAGCTCGTAGGTCTCATCACCTACACGGACGGTTCCTGTTCCTTCGCCAACATTATATATACCGACCTCGCGCCGTTTTGTAAAGAACGGTGCCTTGAGCGGGTCGATGGCCTCAAGCTTAAGCTCTTCGGCTACCGGCATGGCTCCGCCGACAATCATTCTGTCGTACATGGAATAAACCATATTGACTTCGTCGGCAGCGAACAACTTCTCGATTAGGAAGTCGTGGCGCAGCCGTTCAGTATCGTAGTGTTTAGCGTCTTCGGGGTTTGCAGCGTAGCGTAGTTCGTAATTTGTTTTCATTGATAATCTCTTTTCGTCGCAATATCTGCAACACTTTGCAAAGATAGCAAAGAATTGTCATTCTGCAAAGTACAAATCTTTAAATTATAGTTAATATTTGAGAAAAGTTAATGTTTACTTTTACATTTCCGTTTGCTGTCCGAAGTTTTGCACTAGGCTACTTCTTGAAACGCGTTTCGTACAAATCCTTGCGGCGGTCGCGAAGGTTCCGTACGCTGCCGTATGTGTGGAGCTCCGACAACTGACTGAGGTCGACGTCGGCAATTAGTATCATCTCGGTGTTCGGAGTCGCTTCGGCACGACGGCCGTCGAACGGGAATTCAAAGTCACAAGGCGTAAACACAGCCGATTGAGCATACTGTATGTCCATGTTCTGTACCCTCGGGAGATTGCCGACACTGCCGGCGATAGCCACGTAGCACTCGCTCTCGATGGCACGGGCTTGCGCACAGATACGAACTCTGTTGTATGCGTTCTGCGTATCGGTCATAAACGGCACGAAGAGAATCTGCATTCCCTCGTCGGCGAGAAGCCTTGACAACTCCGGGAACTCTACATCGTAGCATATAACGATGCCGATGCGGCCACAGTCGGTGTCGAACGTGCGCACGCTGCTACCCTTGCTGAGTCCCCAGAACTTCTGTTCATCAGGCGTAACGTGTATCTTCTCGTACATTTCTACTGAGCCGTCGCGGCGGCAAAGGAAGCCGACGTTGTACAATCCGCCATCTTCCTTGATGTACGGCATAGAGCCTGTTATTATATTAATATTGTATGAGATTGCAAGTTCACGGAAACGGTCCCGGATTTTATCAGTGTACTGGGCAAGGGCGCGTATCGACTGGGCTTCACCCATTTTGTTGAACGGAGCCATCAGTGGCGCATTGAAGTACTCAGGGAAAAGGATGAAGTCCGACTTGTAGCTCGATACGGAGTCGACGAAGAACTCTGCCTGCTCTATCAGGTCGTCGATGTCCTTATAGTTACGCATCTGCCATTGTACAAGACCGATACGTACAGTCGGGCGGCGCTCAACCTTGCTTTGCTCCTTTGGCGGCTCGTAGTAGATGTTATCCCACTGAAGAAGACATGCGCAGTGACATGATTCCTCGTCGTTGGGCAGGTAATTGCGAATGACACGGCGCACATGGAAGTCGTTGGATAATTGGAAGTTGAGTACCGGGTCGTATATCTCACGTGCACGGACCTTCTCTATGTACTCCTTCGGGCGCATCTTGTCGGCGTATTTGTGGTAGTTCGGAATTCGTCCGCCAAACATGATGGCCTTGAGGTTGAGCTTCTCGCACAGTTCCTTTCGATATTCGTACATTCTTCGGCCCAAACGGAGTCCGCGGTAGTCAGGATGTATGAACACTTCTATACCATATAATATATTACCATCTGGGTTATGAGTGTTGAAAGTCTCGTTTCCGGTGACCTGGGCGTATGTGTGGTCGCCCTTTACCATGTTGTAATCGACGATGATACTTAGTGCACAACCGACTATTTTGTCATCGGCAATGATGACAACCTGCCCCTCCGGGAATATCGTTATTAGCTTCTTGATTTGCTCGTGGGTCCAGAATACGTCGCTGTCGCCGTATATTCGGCGGAAAGACTTTGCCAATTGGTCATAGTCTTCCATGCGGAGGTTGCGCATTCCAACCTTGTTTATCTTCTTTGGTTCCATGTTATTGCTTTGTATAGAGCGACAACAGCGTTGCCGCATACTGAGCGCGAGGTTCTATATGTATTTTGAAAGTTTGCTGATTATCGCTTCGGGAGCAATTGAACGCATGCAGGCGAAGTCGCCTCTGCTACACGGCTTGTTGCCATAGATGGAGCACGGACGGCACGGCAAGTCAACGCCAATGACGTCATCCTGACTCTGTCCCCACGGAGCAAAGCCCGCATACGGATGCGTCGCACCCCATACGCTGACTACGGGACAGCCCGCTATTGCCGCCATGTGCATGTTTCCGCTGTCCATCGACAGCATTACGTCGAGGTGGCTCATAAGGATGAGCTCGTTGGAGAGCCCTCCCAATGCCGCGGAAGCATTCGAACACTGGCTGAATTCCTTGCACCATGCGTCGAAAACAGCCATTTCTTCCTTTCCTCCTCCAAATAAATAGATGTGTAAATTCTTATCCTTCTTAACGAGTCCGGCAATAACTTCGTGCATCATTTCCGTTGGATACACTTTCCATTGATGCGCAGCAAAAGGGGCAATGCCAAGCCATTTCTCACCTGCTGGTTTCGTGTTGAATGGTGATGGCAGCTTAGTTAGGTTACCCTTGCCGTCCGTAGCCGCACCTGCCGTCGTACTTTGGAATAAGTTCTTGAATGTAAGCGTGGCAGGGAAGCCAAGCCGCGATAACACCTCGAGATAGTTGTCGAAAGACGTCGGCAACTGTCTCATGACCTTGTCCTTCTCCGAACAAAGCTCGCGCCGCCACTTGCGGTGCTTGTCTATATGCGCAGTCTTCGGCCTTCCGGCAAACGTCAGGTTGAAGCGCAGGCGCAAATACTTGGAACGCAGCACATCGTGGAGGTCGGCAATGGCGATAAAGTTCTTTGCCACCAACCGCCGGTAAAGCTTGTTGAGTCCACGAATGCCACTATATTCACCCTTAATATCGGCAGCCATAAAGAAGACATTAGGAGCGAGACTGTCGAAGAACGGACGCGCAAACGGCTTGCTGAGCACGGTGAAGCGTACGTCCGGATACTGCCGGGCTACGGAATATACCACCGGAACCGCCATAGCGACGTCGCCGATTGCCGACAAGCGGATTATGAGAACATGCTGCGTCATAGTCCTACGTTCACTCTTTCAGCATTATTTCTTGTACAGAACCGGGTTCGTTGACGGGTCATTGTACATCTTCATCTGTCTGTAGACCTTCATATACTTCCTTCCCGCCTTGATATCGTCGAGCAACTGGTCGATAGCCGTCGACAAATCCTTTTGCTGCTCAAGCAGAACGCTGAGCTTGTCCTTGCACTTTGCAATGTGTTCCGGGCTTGCGTCGGTACGTTCCGTCTGCTCCTTCATGTGGTAAATCTTCAGCGCAAGGATACTCAGACGGTCTATTGCCCATGCCGGACTCTCCGTATTGATGGTTGCATCGGGCAGCGGTGTCACGTCGCAGAACAATTGACGGAAATATGAGTCAATCTGTTCCACGAGGTCGGTGCGGTCCTGGTTGCTACTGTCAATGCGGTGCTTGAGGTTCATACCCTCAACCGGGTCGATGTGCGGGTCGCGGATTAAGTCCTCGTAGTGCCACTGCACCGTGTCTATCCAGCACTTCAGGTAGAGCCGGTTCTCAATGGTGCCGCCTTTGTACGGGTTGCTTATGGGTGTATCCACATTGTCCTTGACGTGGTAGTCACGTATGGCTTGATTGAAAATCTCGTTGCAATGTTCTGTAAATGACATCTTGTATTAAGATTTAATTTTCGGTATTGTTATATTTCTGCAAAAATAACGTATTTAATTCAAACCGCAAAACAAATGCCGTATTTTTTTCTTCCACGTCTTGTAACTGATGTTTAATGCATTATATCAAAGTTGTTGACACATCGCAAGATACGTTTTTAGAGTGTATTTTATGCACACAATAGGGCTGTATGTGCAAACTAAAGTAACTTTTCTTTAAAATTATTTGCACACCTAAATAAATTTTCGTTCCTTTGCACCCGATTTTGAATAAGAAAAATACGAATAACAAATTTTAAAAGTTACAATTATGTCAGAAATTGAATCAAAAGTAAAGGCTATTATCGTAGACAAACTTGGTGTTGATGAGGCTGAAGTAAAGCCAGAAGCAAGCTTCACAAACGACCTCGGCGCTGACTCTCTGGATACCGTAGAGTTGATTATGGAATTCGAGAAGCAGTTCGGAATCTCTATTCCTGACGACAAGGCAGAGAAGATTACCACTGTTGGCGACGCCATCAAGTACATCGAAGAGAACGCTAAATAATCAATTTGCATATTTTTGCTGCGCTTGGCAATTAGAAGCAAATTTCTTATTGCTCTTGCTTGCAATCAATTTCGGATATTGATTAATTATGGGAAATGTTGGATATTGATGCACGATAGCGTTCAGTGTCCAACATTTTGATGTTATTATAAGTAGGTTGAAAAGATGCCGGCGATATTAAACAGACAGCACCCCGCATCCCTTTTCATCCGTTCATCAATAAGAAATAAATGGAATTAAACAGAGTAGTAGTAACAGGACTTGGAGCCGTTACACCGCTTGGTCTTAATGTCGACGAGACATGGAAGGCTATGCTTGCAGGTAAGAGCGGCAGTGCTCCTATTACACAGTTTGACACAATAAAGTGCAAGACTCACTTCGCTTGCGAGGTGAAGGGCTTCGACCCAAAGCAATATATCGACCGCAAGGAGGTCCGCCGTATGGACCGCTACACCCAACTGGCTTTGGCAAGCGCCATTCAGGGTGTCGAAGACTCCGGTATTGATCTCGAAAAGGCCGACAAGAACCGTATCGGCGTTATCTACGGAGTAGGTATCGGCGGTATCAACACATTCCAGAAGGAAGTCGTCGACTATGGCCAGCACATCGATCGTGGTCCTTTCTTCTCGCCTTTCTTCATTCCAATGATGATTTCCGACATCGCTGCCGGACAGATTTCCATCCATTACGGTTTCCACGGACCAAACTACGCAACCACTTCGGCATGTGCCTCATCGAGCAACGCGCTCGCTGACGCTTTCAATCTTCTCCGTTTGGGCAAGGCTGACATCATTGTCGCAGGCGGTGCTGAAAGTGCTATCTGCATGTGCGGTGTCGGTGGCTTCAACTCAATGAAGGCTTTGTCGACCCGTAACGATGACCCTGAAGGCGCTTCACGTCCATTCTCGGCAAGCCGCGACGGCTTCGTGATGGGCGAAGGAGCAGGTTGCATCATCCTCGAGACACTGCAGCACGCACAGGAGCGTGGCGCTAAGATTTACGCAGAGATGGTTGGCGAGGGCGAAAGTGCCGACGCTTACCACATTACAGCATCTCACCCAGAGGGCCTTGGTGCAAAACTCGTTATGCAGGCAGCCCTCGACGACGCCCACATGACACCTGCCGACATCGACTACATCAACGTTCACGGCACATCGACGCACGTTGGCGATATCTCAGAGGCCAAAGCTATCAAGGATGTCTTTGGTGAGGACGCTTATCGTCTGAATATCTCGTCAACAAAGAGTATGACCGGTCACCTCCTCGGTGCAGCCGGCGCCGTAGAGGCATTAGCTTGTATCAAGTCAATCCAGGACGACATCGTTCCGCCAACTATCAACCACGCTGACGGCGACGATGACCCCGACATCGACTACAAGATGAACTTCACATTCAACAAGGCACAGAAGCGTACCGTACGCGCTGCCCTGAGCAACACGTTTGGCTTTGGTGGCCACAACGCTTGCGTCATTTTCAAGAAGTATGCTGAATAATATAATCGACAGAATAAAGCTCCCTTTCCGCAAGGATAAGGAGCTTTATTTGTCTCTATACCACATCTTGGGCATCATCCCTCACGACATATCTTACTATAAGGTTGCGCTGATGCACAAGAGTATAGCCCATCGAAACAGCAAAGGCCGCAAGGTCAACAACGAGCGGCTTGAGTTTCTTGGCGACGCTGTGCTCGACGCCATTGTCGGCGACATCGTCTTCCGCCATTTTCCTGGCAAACGTGAGGGATTTCTCACCAACACACGTTCAAAGATAGTACAGCGCGACACCCTCAATCGTCTTGCAAACACGATGGGTATCAAGGACTTGGTGCTGTCGTCGGGACAGTCGTCGGCTCACAATAGCTATATGGGCGGCAACGCTTTCGAAGCTGTTGTCGGTGCACTTTACCTCGACCACGGCTACGATGCTTGCATGAAATTCATGGAGAAGCAAATCCTCGGTGAGCTAATCAATATCGACAAGGTGGCATATAAGGAGGTCAACTTCAAGTCGAAGCTGATAGAATGGAGCCAGAAGAACCGTGTCGATATTGAGTTTCATCTTGTCAACGAGGCTAAGGACGAGCATGGCAGCCCAACATTCCGCTACATTGTCAAGATAGAAGGTCTCGACGGCGGTGAAGGACAAGGCTTCTCGAAGAAGGAAAGCCAGCAGATAGCATCCAAACTGACGCTCCAGAAGCTGCGCCGTCAGCCCCAATTCATCGACGCCGTGTTTGCCGCGAAGGGCAACCGTACGAAGATGGAGGAAGAGCCGGTGGAGAATGTCCCCGACGTAGAGCAGCCCAAGGACTTCCTCGTGGGCGATGCCGCGGAGGCAAAGCCAAAGCACGAGAATCCTTTCCACGAAGAAGTCTTCGACGACAAGCCCGTTTCTAAACGACAAAAGAAGGACAATCCCAAGAGCGACAAGGCGGATGAAGACGACGAATTCGACCTTTCCGACATATCCCACAACAAGGAGAAGAGCCGCGAGGACATAATAGCAGCTGCCGAGGCAGCTGCTTTTGGCTCGGAAAACTGAATAGATTAGTGGAACTGGCATAGTAAATCTGTGTCAGTTCTATTAAATTTAGTGAAAAAGAACTTCGTTGCCAAAGTTTTATGTACCTTTGAAACTTCAAAGAATTTTCTACAAATAAATGAGTCTGACAAGCATAGCTGAAAAGTTGTTCTTCCGCCGCAGGCAGAGGGAACTTGACGAATACCCCAACCAAGGTGAGAAAATGCAGGAAGAAGTATTGCGCTTTCTCGTCTCCCGTGCCCGTGATACAGAATACGGAAGGAAGCATCTTTTCAACCAAATTCACGATTATAACGATTTCGTTCAGAACATACCGGTCAACGACTACGAAAGTCTGAAGGGCGATATCGACCGCATGCGCCACGGCGAGGAGAACATCCTCTGGCCGGGCCTTGTGAAGTGGTACGCCAAGAGCTCCGGAACGACGAACGATAAGAGTAAGTTCATTCCGGTAACGCAGGAAGGATTGCAGCACATCCACTATCAGGGACCAAGGGACACTGTGGCTTTCTATTTCGAGAACAACCCGCAGAGCCGCCTCTTCGACGGCAAGAGCCTTATCCTCGGTGGAAGTCATTCGCCCAACTACGACCTCCCCGACTCCCTCGTCGGTGACCTCAGCGCCATCCTTATAGAGAATATCACGCCGGCAGCCGAGCTGTTCCGCGTTCCTAAAAAGGCAACGGCGCTGCTCAGCGACTTCGAAGTGAAGCGCGACCGTATAGCCCGCGAGACCATTAACAAGAACGTTACCAACATCTCCGGCGTACCGTCGTGGATGCTCTCCGTGCTTGTCAGAGTACTGGAACTCTCTGGTGCAAAGCATCTTGAGGAAGTATGGCCTAACCTTGAAGTCTTCTTCCACGGCGGAATAGCATTCACTCCGTACCGCAAACAGTATGAGCAGATTATCACGAGTCCAAAGATGCACTACATGGAGACGTACAACGCCTCTGAAGGCTTCTTCGGAATACAGAACGACCCGAATGACAAGAGCATGCTTCTCATGCTCGACTACGGTGTCTTCTACGAGTTCATACCTGTCGACGAGCTTGGTTCAGACCATCCGAACATCGTCCCGCTCAGCGGTGTCGAGGTAGGAAAGAACTACGCTATGCTAATTAGCTCCTCATGCGGACTGTGGCGTTATGAGATTGGAGATACCGTCCGGTTCACGAGCCGCAATCCATACAAGTTTGTTATCACAGGCCGTACGAAGTACTTCATCAACGCTTTCGGCGAGGAACTTATAATGGACAATGCCGAAAAGGGACTTGCCTACGCTTGCGAGAAGACCGGCGCGGTCGTATCGGAGTACACTGCCGCCCCCGTCTATATGGACAACAAGGCTCGTTGCCGCCATCAGTGGCTCATAGAGTTCAGCAAGGAACCGGAAAATCTCGACGAGTTCGCTTCCATACTCGACAAACGCTTGCAGGAAATCAACTCCGATTACGAGGCTAAGCGCTTCCACGACATAACGTTGCAGCGCCTCGAGATTGTCAAGGCTCGTCCTAATCTCTTCAACGATTGGCTCAAATCGAAGGGCAAACTTGGCGGACAGCACAAGGTTCCCCGTCTTTCCAACGACCGAAAGAACATCGATGAGCTGTTGGAAATGAACAAATAGGCTCTTCCTCACCAAGCCTCCGCAAAGAAGGAACAAAGCCTCTCCAAGCCTCCCCTGAGGGGAGGATGTTTAATCACCTTATAAATGGTGAACCGTTAAGATTAAAATGGATTTCCGCAAATATCCATTGCAGGGGCGGCCCTGCGGTGGATGGCTAAGCAGATTTGAAAATTGTGGATATTCATTAAAGTTAATGCAAATGGAATCTTTATTAAACTCCATAATAAAAGTAATCAAACATCCTCCCCTTGGGGGAGGCTTGGTGAGGAACGACCTTTTCTTTCCCTTTTTATTATTTGGCATTTTTACCCTATTTCTTTCCTCCTGCGCCAAGATGGGACAACCTGATGGCGGCTGGTACGACGAGACTCCGCCACGTGTTCTTGGCGAATCGCCTTACGACGGAGCAACCGATGTCAACGGAAAGAAAATCTCGATCTACTTCGACGAATTCATTAAGCTCGACAACCCTACAGAGAAGGTTGTCGTATCGCCACCTCAGCTGGAGGCTCCAGAGATAAAGAACGAAGGCAAACGTATTGTCGTGAAGTTGCAGGACTCCCTCCGCGCCAACACGACATACACCATCGACTTCTCCGACGCTATCTCCGACAATAACGAGGGCAACCCGCTTGGCAACTATACTTACACTTTCTCTACAGGTGACCACATCGACACGATGCAGGTTGCGGGATATGTCGTTGACGCTCGGACACTGGAGCCTGTTCAGGGAATACTCGTAGGACTCTACGACAACCTCAGCGACACGGCTTTCACGAAGCTTCCAATGCTCCGTGTGTCACGGACGGACGAGAACGGACACTATTCCATCAAAGGCGTACGCAACGGACAGTACCATGTCTTTGCGCTCCAGGATGTCGATGGGAACTATATGTTCAACGCTCCGACAGAGAAGATTGCTTTCGACTCCACGATTTACAACACCACTTGCGGTCCGGACATCCGCCAGGACACAATCTGGGGCGACAGTCTGCACATCCGCGACATCGTGCGAGTGCCCTACACGCATTTCTATCCAGACAATGTTGTACTTCGGGCGTTTACCGAAGAGCAGACGAACCGCTATTTCATAAAGTCGGAAAGGTCTAATGCCGACCACTTCACGCTGTTCTTCAGCTATGGCGACACACAGTTGCCGAAGGTGACGGGACTCAATTTCAATGCTGACGACGCCTTCATCATAGAACCGTCGATGAACGCTGATACGATAACTTACTGGCTTCGCGATACGACTCTTGTAAATCAAGACACGCTGCGGATGCAACTCGACTACCGCGTCACTGACAGTACGGGTGTGCTCGTGCCTCAAACTGACACATTGGAGTTGCTGTCTAAGCAGCCATACGAGAAGCGTATGAAGGCGAAAAAGGCTGCATACGAGAAATGGCAGAAGCAACAGGACAAGAACCGCAAGCGCGGAAAGGCTGTGCAGGACACGATGCCGGCAGAAGCGCTGGAGCCCGAATTCAGGGTCAACTCAACCCTCGACCCCGACCAGAACCCGTCGGTCAGCATGCCGTCGCCACTTGCAACCATCGACTCAACAAAGATACACCTATATTGCAAGCAGGATACGTCGTGGGTTCCAATGCCGTTCCAGTTCGGTGAGGTACCAGGACAGCCACGTGTATATCGCTTTGTAGGTGCATGGCGACCGGGCGGACAGTACAGCTTGGAGACCGATTCGGCTGCTTTCGTCGACATTTATGGCTTGGCATCGAAGGCCGGCAAGAACGGCTTCAAGGTACCGAAGGAGGAAGAGTATAACACTTTCCCGGTACGGATAAGCGGCTTCGACGGGAAGAAAATCTACGTCCAGCTTCTCAATAATTCGGGAAAGACTTTGAAAGAACAGTCGACGAGCGATGGCTCTGTTGTGTTCCAATGGGTAAAACCGGGCACATACTACCTCAGCATGTACGTCGACGAGAACGAGAACGGACGCTGGGACACCGGCGACTACAGTCAGCAGAGGCAGCCGGAGCCCGTTTACTACTATAATGACAAGATAGAACGCAAGGCAAAGTGGGACGACGAGCTGTCATGGAGTCCTCTCTCCGTGCCTCTCAACAGGCAAAAACCGAACGTTCTCGTCAAGAAGAAGGCTAACACACAGCGTCAAGTGAGCAACAGAAACGCCGAACGCGCGCGCCGCCTCGGCATACAATATATTCAGGGACAAACTAATTAGGTAAAAAGATGAAGCATATTAGGATTTTCATTCTCATGATGCTGATGGCGCTTCCAGTCAGCGTTATGGCGCAGGGCATGACGAACACCGCCTTCAAAAACGGTGAATACCTGTCGTACAATCTTTATTTCAACTGGAAATTCGTTTGGATTAAGGCGGGAAGTGCATCGTTGTCGACAATCATAACACGTCACAACGGCCACAATTCCTACAAGTCGAGTCTTATCTGCCGTACCAACGCACGTGCCGATAAGTTCTATACTATTCGCGATAACATAACCGTCTTCTGCACGGGAAACCTCGTTCCGGAGTTCTACAGTAAGAATTCGCACGAAGGCGACAGACGTGACCTCGACGAGGCAACGTACAACTACCAAGGTAACACTTGCCACCTGAGACTCATGCGCCGCAAGACGGATGGTACGACGCGCCGTAAGAACATCACGACGACCAACGCTTTCGACATGCTGAACGTATTCCTGCGTGCCCGTTCGTGGAATATGGGCTCGTGGAAGGCAGGTCACAAGGTAGGCTTCCGCATCGTCGACGGTAAGGGCGCTGATCCTGCATACATCCAGTATGAAGGTAAGTCGAAGGTAGATGGCGACAACGGCCACAAGTACAACTGTCTGAAGCTTGCCTATTACGAGCAGACGAAGAAGGGATACAAGAAGATTGCGACCTTCTACGTTACCAATGACAAAAACCACATCCCCGTGCTCATTGACCTGAACCTCAAGTTCGGCTCGGCGAAGGCAAAGATTTCGAACATCCGCAACAACCGTTATCCTGTCACAGCATAGGATTTCGGAGCCTGTCCGGCGGTAATAATACGGTGCAAAGTCTTGCGATTAATCAGATTATTTTGTACCTTTGCATCCGCAGTAATGCTAAAGTGGAAGACATAAAGTCCACGCTCTGATAGTTCAATGGATAGAACGGAGGTTTCCTAAACCTTTGATCCGGGTTCGATTCCCGGTCGGAGTACAAGCAAAAAGGTCAATTCGCACCGAGCGAATTGACCTTTCTTGTTTTATAACTGCCTATATCATCCAAACAACTACAAAGACATCCAGTTCATCCGCCATTTGGAATGATGACATCCACAAGCCTCGAAGGTTTAATTCCCGGTAACCCCAGGCAAGGGAGCGCTGGGGTAAAGTAGCGAGTCACTTACAACTCCGCGCTTCGAATATACATCTCTATTTACCACACATTGCGCTATCGCTTATGTGGGGTAACCGACGGTTTAACCTCTCGAGGTTATTGTTGCAAGTGTTAGCTATCACTCCAAATATCGGATGAACCTTAGTAATTATCTATAATCATTATTTATTTGCCTCTTCAATTCAAATTCCCCGACTCAAATCATATCAACATCCCCTCCATTCGGAGGGGCTTGGGGAGGCCCCAGCTCACCTTTAAAACCACGAAAGCTAAGTTATTGAAACGCAATATCTTATCTTTAGTGTTGATTTTTAATTTATTTTTCTCTGATTTTTAATTTATTTTCTCTCCATTTTTAATTTATTTTTCAAGTAAAAACAAATTAAAAGCTATCGTCAAACCTCACCTTTCATGTCACCAAACCTCAATAACCCAAACGAAAAACCTCTCCAAGCCTCCCCCAAGGGGAGGATGTCTGATTACCTAAAGCCCACTTGCGCATAGCTGTAAGGTATCTAAACATCCTCCCCTTGGGGGAGTCTTGGAGAGGTTAAATCAAGTTCTCTCCAACTATAAGGTGTTCAAACATCCCCTCCTTGGGAGGGGCTTGTGGAGGTCTTAATGTGTTTACTTGGTCTCCGGCATCATGAACACCAGGATGTTATTGCCCGAATCCTTCAACTCTTTGAGGAATCCTGCAATCTTGGCAGGTGTCAGAGCCTTAACAGCATCTGCATAACCATTGTATAAATCGACGCCGGTCGAGACGTATTCGTCGAGGACATTCATCCAGTAACCATTAGTCTTGGTGTCGACGTCAAACTTCTTCAGCATCGTTTCCTTAACCTTGGAAACGTCACCGGCATCCGGCTTCTCTACGTTATCATTGTAAGTAGAAACGAGGAGAGTGTCGACCTGACCTGCCTTCTTTGGGTCCATTGGGCAGACAGTTATTAAAGTAGCCTCTGTACGGTCGCCGAAGCGCTCCAGTCCAGCACCTGAGTAAACAGAGTAAGCGGCACTTGCGTCCTCACGAATCTTCTGAAGCTGGTCGATGGTGAGCAGCTGTCCGGCTGCGTCAACAAGTACATAGTTGTCGACATTGTACTTCATCGGCATGTGGCGGAACTCGAATGCCTGAGCCTTCGGGGTCTCCATCTTGCGTGTGAAGCGGTTCTGAATCTCACCGTTTACATACGGATTGACGTCAATCCAGTTGCTCTTCTTGCCCTTTGGAAGCGATGCAAGGTACTTCTCGATAAGCGGACGGAGTGTAGCCTCATCGAAGTTGCCTACGAAATAGAATACGAAGCCATCGGCACTTGAGAAGCGTTCCTTCCAAATCTGAAGTATACGGTCGTAGTTGATGTCCTTTAAGTCGTTGACATTGTACGGCGCAAAGCGCTTCTTATGTCCGTTGATGGTAACGCGAACAGAGTCCTGCAGAACGCTTTCAGGGCGCAGGTCCTTGTTCTTAAGACTGAGTTCGAGGTTGCTCATCAAAGAATTGTAAGAGTCCATATCCTTATTCTGAGCTGTGAAGTTAAGGTAAACGAGCTGCATCATGGTCTCGATGTCCTTCGGAACACTACTTCCGCTGACCGTCTGATAGTAGCGGTCGAGGCCAATGCCTGCGCTTGCCTGCTTGCCATAGAGAGCTTTGGAGAGCTCGGCGTTGCTGAAGTTGCCAAGACCACATGAACCAATGACATCGTCGAAGTACTTAACGTTGTTGTAGTCCTTCTCGCCATAGAGGTTCTTACCACCCTTTGACAGGCCCTGGAACCGTATCTCGTTCTCCTTGTAGTCGGTCTTCTTGAGGATGACACGTGCACCATTTGATAGTGTCAGTTCCTTGAAGCCGAGGGTCTTGTTCTCCTTTTCGCTGACAATCTTGCCCGGTTTAGGCTCCTTGTCCTTAGCGATGAGAGGCTCGTTCTTGAAGTTGTCGACGTATGCCTCAATCTTCTCGCCGCGTACTCCGTCAACAGCAGCCTTCATCTCGGCCTCTGTGAGGTACTGCTTGCCGTCCTTCTCCTGGGCGTAAGCATAAACGACGAGGTTTGTATCGTTGTCGGTGATGAGTTCCTTGGCATACTGGTTAATGTCCTCCAGACCCAAGTTAGGAACTATCATCTGCTTCATTATCATGTATTTGTTCTCGATTCCGGTGATAGGCTCATGCTCGAGGTAGTTGTCACGGTACTCATCGCCGAACTGAGAGTTCTTAATCTTGTTGCGGTTCTCATACTGCGACTCGAGCTGCGACATATATTCAGCCTTGCTGCGGTCGAACTCTGACTGTGTGAAGCCGTACTCACGGGCGCGCTGAGCTTCGCGATAGAGGGTCTTCAGGGCGTCGGCGTCCTTTCCTTCCTTAGAGATGGCAACGAGATTGAATGCGTCCTTGGTCTTGGAAAGGCCTTCGTACTCACCGTCGTAAGCATATCCCATGATGAAAGGACAGTCGGCCTTCTTCGTCAAATCATTGAAACGGACGTTAAGCATCATGCTGACCATCGTCTTTGCGTAGTCGTCGACGAGGTAGAAGACGGTGTTCTTAAGTGAGTCAGGGAACACGTCATGCTTCATTTCGATACCTACCTGGCTGTACTGCATCTCCTTATCCTTGTCGGAAATGTAGATAGCGGTGTCGTTATCGGGAACTGGCTCATCGACAACCTTGGCTGCATTGGCCGGAACGGTTACTCCCTTCCAGTACTCTTTAATCTTATTCTCCATGTGGTTGACGTCTACATCACCCACAATAATTATTGCCTGGTTGTCAGGACGATACCATTTCTTGTAGTAATCGCGAAGTTCTTTGTACTTGAAGTTATCAACCACGCTCATCAGACCTATCGGCAGGCGAACGCCATACTTAGAGCCTGGGAACAGGCGGGGAAGTACACGCTCGTAGATGCGCATCATCGGGCCCTGGCCCATTTGCCATTCCTGATGGATAACGCCACGCTCCTTGTCGATTTCCTTATCTGAAAGGGTCAGTCCGTTCGACCAGTCCTTCAGGATAAGCAAGCAAGAGTCGAGCGCTGCCTGGCGTTTCGTAGGCACGTCGCAAATGCGATAGACGGTCTGGTCTATGCTTGTGTATGCGTTCAGGTCGCTTCCGAACTCAACACCGAGGTTACGTGTGTAGTCAAGAATTGTCGAATCTGGGAAGTGTTCTGAGCCGTTGAAAGCCATATGCTCGAGGAAATGGGCGAGACCACGTTGGTCTTCGTTCTCCTGAATTGCTCCGACACGCTGTGCGATGTAGAAGTTTGCTACGTGCTCCGGCCAGTTGTTGTGGCGGATATAGTAGGTCAGACCGTTGTCGAGTTTACCGATGCGCACTGCGGTATCAACCGGCAGTGGCGGCAGTTGGCTCACATCTTGCGCAGAGACAAGACTGGTGGCGAACGTTAACGCCACTAAAAGTAAGTGTTTGAATTTCATTTTACTATCAGGTTTATGTAATTTTGTAAAATTTCCTTTGCAAAGTTAGGCAAAAATACATTCCCAATAGAATTAAACATTGCATTTTTTTGCAATTTAACCAATTTTATAAGAATAGAGTAAACATCTATGGTTGTAGTGCTTACTATAAACCACGCTCGGCCCAATCGCTTCTGTCAAGCTGGCGATAGCCTATCGCCTCGGCGATGTGCTCTGAGCCTACAGTTTCGGAACCGGCTAAGTCAGCGATGGTGCGTGCCACCTTCAGAATGCGGCTATATGCTCTTGCCGAAAGGTGAAGGCGCTCCATGGCGATGCGAAGCATGTTCAGCCCTTGCTCATCGGGCTCCGCATACTGGTGAATCATTCGTTCGCTCATCTGCGCATTACAATGCATTCCGGGCACATTCCTAAACCGTGACGTCTGAATGGCGCGCGCTGCAATCACTCTTTCGCGTATATTGGCTGACGGTTCGCCGGGTTCCGCCTTCGAAAGGTCACGGAAAGGAAGCGCAGCGATTTCGCATTGTATGTCAATTCTATCCAACAGAGGTCCGCTAATCTTAGAAAGGTAACGCTGAATCTGCCCCGGCGTGCACACGCAGTGGTGTGTTGGGTCGCCATAGTAGCCGCATGGACACGGATTCATTGAGGCAACGAACATGAAGGAGCAAGGATATGTGATGGTGTACTTCGCCCGAGAAATCGTTATCTGTCTGTCTTCCAAAGGCTGGCGTAGCACTTCAAGGGTGTGCTTGTTGAACTCGGGAAGCTCATCGCAGAACAACACGCCGTTGTGAGCAAGTGTTATCTCACCCGGCATGGGGTTTGCGCCACCGCCAACGAGTGCCACCTCGGATATCGTATGATGCGGACTGCGGAACGGACGCTGACAAATGAGACCCGTGCCACGTGGCAGCTTGCCTGCGATGGAGTGTATTTGGGTCGTCTCCAGACTTTCGGCGAGCGACAGCGGAGGAAGTATGGACGGCAACCGCTTAGCCATCATGCTCTTTCCGCTTCCCGGCGGACCCACAAGGATTATGTTATGCCCACCGGCTGCGGCAACTTCGAAGGCACGCTTAACATTCTCCTGGCCACGAACGTCGGCAAAGTCGAGGTCAAACTGATACTGATGCTCATAGAATTCGCGCCTTGTGTCGACGAAACAGGGCTTCGCTGACGACTCCCCATTTAAGAAACTGATGACTTCAAGGATGTTGTTCATGCCGTAAACTTCGAGCGTATCGACTACGGCAGCTTCGTGTTCGTTCTCCTTCGGGACAATTAAGCCCTTGAAATGGTCCGCCCGTGCCTTTATCGCAATTGGCAAAGCACCTTTCACGGGTTGCAGCCTGCCGTCGAGACCGAGCTCCCCTACGAGCATGAATTTATCCAAAAGCTCTGTGTGAATCTTCTCGTTGGCGGCAAGAATAGCTATCGCCAACGGCAAGTCGAAGCCTGCTCCCTCCTTCCGAAGGTCGGCAGGAGCGAGATTGGCGGTGATGTCCGCAACCGGAAACTTATAGCCAGTGTTGAGCAGGGCAGCAGCAATGCGGTCGTGACTTTCCTTCACTGCCGTGTCGGGGAGTCCCGTCAGGTGGTAAAGAACACCGCGCGTGATACTCACCTCAACGGTCACTGTGGTGACGCTGAGTCCGTTAACGGCAGCACTATAAGTCTTTACGAACATTGTTTAGTATGGTTTTCTTAAGATTTACGTTAGTTATTTGGATAGAGGCGGGGTGTATATTCGGATTGGAGGGCTTTGCTACAGATGCATCTCCATCAGCCTTTGGCGAAGCGTCGAACTGTTTAGTCCGGTCTCAACGATGCGTCCGTTCTTCAGAATAACGTTGCACGGGAGCGTCGTCAAGCCCAATTGCTTCAGCAGTTTGCCGTCAATCATGGCACCGTCGCACACCACCGGCCACGTTATATTGTTGCTGTCCATGCTTCGGAGACATACTTTCTTGTCGGCATCGATGCTTATCGACAACGCTTTCACTTTGCTTCCGTCTTTGTCAATGGCATCGGCGATGGCACGCTGAGCCTCCATGGTCTCGTAACTCCACGTTGCGAAGACGCTGACAATTGCCACCGGCGCATTCAAATCGGCATTTGTGACAGTCTTGCCGTTCACATCCGTAGCCTTGAACGCAGGCAGACTGTTGCCCACGGCAGCCTTGCTCATGGCATCGACTTGCTGCTTCAGCCTCGACAAAGCACCATTATCCTTCTGCTCTTTCTGCATTATGGCAATGAGCTTTGCCGCCTGTTTCAAGTCAGGCTTACTGCTTTCGACGAAGTATTTGCCTGTAAGGAAGACGCTGACAGGCGACTCCGGATGGTCGCCAACGAACAAAGCAGCTTGCTTGGCCTCATCTGGCGGCGACACGTTGGCAACACTTTTGCGGAAGTCAGTCATGAGTTCGTTAGCCTTCGTGCCCTTTATCTCCATCTCGCGGAGGTGCGAAGCGTCCGCTTTAATTTCCACCGAGCCACCCGATTCGGCAAATACGGGCTGCTGGGAGAAGTTGGGGAATACTATCATCAATGTCCCTTCGCCACGGCACGGAACCTCCAAGGCAAACCGTCCGTCCTGAACAGTCACCGTGTCCATGCCGTCTATGACCCCGTCAGGGCTGTAGACGTACAGCTGTCCATCGTTCATGTGAAGGAATCTGCCCTCAATTTTGAAGTGCCCTCGGCTTTCGCCGCAGGATACAAGCATAATTGAAAGAAACAGGAGATAGGTTAACCGTTTCATGGGCAAGCGTAGTATTAAAAGTGCCGCGAACGGGACTCGAACCCGTACAGCCATTTCTGGCCAAGGGATTTTAAGTCCCTCGTGTCTACCAATTCCACCATTGCGGCAATCCCGGGAAGTCAATAAGAACTTCTTTGAGCGGCAAACGGGACTCGGACCCGCGACCTCGACCTTGGCAAGGTCGCGCTCTACCAACTGAGCTATTGCCGCGTCAGCTTTCACGAGGAAAGCCAATAAGCGTGTGCAAAGATAAGGCTATTTCTCCGAACGAGCAAAAGAAAAGTAGATTTTTTGACTGCGAGATACCAAAAAGCCCATTTCCCGAGCATACCTGTAGGGAAATGGGCAAACCAAAAATGTGCAATATAATTACAATTATAAAGAAAATTTGTATCCAGGCGTTATCTGGAAGACGCCGTTCTTAGGGCTGTCGTCTGCAAAGTCAAGTATCTTGGTAACTTTACACATCACTTTTAGTTTCCTATTCCGAGCACTGCGCCGTTGTAGGACACGATATACTGCATCAGCCTGTCGCCGTTCGGACCATCGAGAATAGCCCCCGTCTCAAGCGAATACTTGCGATGGCACGTGTTGCATTGCACCTCCGTGGCGTTGTCAGTCCATTGCAGCGGATAGCGTGTGGTGTATGACGTGGCACAATTCGGGCACTGTCCGTCCCAAGCTACTAGTCCGTTGAAGTTAGTCCGTCCAAAGATTATCGTCCCGCCGGTGGCTCCCGCGCCGAGATAAATGCCTCCGCTGAAAGCCCGGTTCTCAACTTCGTTCGTCAAAGTGATGCTTTCCCTCTTGTCTAGGCGGTCGACTGAGTTTATCACATACGCAGTACTGTATGTCGACATGGATATTTTCACGAAATTGTTGTTCGTGTTCATCGCCGTCACAATCATACTCGTCGGGTGCCATTCGGTATGAAACGTGAAATGACATGGGAACCGGCGGCTCACAGGACTGTCCCCGCTGCATGAGGCGAGCATGAGAAGGAAAGCCCACCCCATACCCATCCCGAACGGGAGGGGCTTGATTAGTCTTGTTAGTGATAGGGTCTTTAACTTATTAAATGGACGCAGTTTCATTCCAATGTTTATTTAGATGACTATCCGCAATCATCCACTGCAGGGGCGACCCTTGTAGTTGCCCGTTCGGCCAAAAGACCGAATGAAGTTAATATAAAGTTGCCTTGTAAGGCAAGCGGACAGCCACCAGGACCGTCCCTGCAGTGGATGGCAAAGAGGAATGTGTGATAGCGGATTTTATAAGTTCTTTCTTTATTTTTCCGAAGAAGGCGATGCCGATGCCAACAGCTTCTTCTCAGCATTCTCGGCACGCTCAAAGTGGAAACCACCGAGGTTCTCGTCCATCAGCTTCTGTATGCGGTCGTTGCACAGATTACCAATTGAGCCCTCGTGAGTGTGATGGATATTCTTGTCAGCATGGAACGTTCCGGCCTCGATTTCCAATCCAACCTTCTTGTAAGCGTCGCGGAACGGAGTGCCACTTGCAGCCAACTTGTTGACCTTTTCGACAGAGAACATCGGGTCATACATAGGATTATCCAGTATGTGCTCGTTCACTTCCATCTTGTTTATGATGTAAGCCGCCATCTGAAGACAATCGCGCAGTTCGCCGAAGGCAGGCAGGAAGACCTCCTTGATTTCCTGTAGGTCACGGAAATAGCCACATGGCAGATTGTTCATGATGAGCGTCACCTGCGTCGGAAGACTTTGTATCTTATTGCATTTTGCACGAATGAGCTCGAAAACGTCAGGGTTCTTCTTGTGCGGCATTATGCTTGAGCCTGTCGTGCACTCCTTTGGCAGTTTCACGAAGCCGAAGTTCTGGCAGTTCATAAGGCACGCATCGTACGCCATCTTTGCCAAAGTACCTGCTATTGTAGCAAGAGCGAACGACACATTGCGCTCCATCTTGCCGCGTCCCATCTGCGCATAGACCACGTTATAGTCCATAGTGTCGAAGCCGAGCAAATCGGTTGTCATCTGGCGGTTGAGCGGAAACGAGCTGCCGTAGCCCGCTGCCGAGCCCAAAGGATTCCTGTTGGTCATCCGGTAAGCAGCCTGGAGGAACAGCATGTCGTCGGCGAGCGACTCAGCGTAAGCGCCGAACCACAGCCCGAAGCTCGACGGCATTGCTATCTGCATGTGGGTATAACCCGGCATGAGCACATTCTTGTACTGATTGCTCTTCTGTATCAGCTCGTCGAAGAGAATCTTCACGTGCTCAGCTATGTCCTGTATCTCGTGGCGGGTAAAGAGTTTAAGGTCGACGAGCACCTGGTCGTTGCGGCTTCTTCCCGAATGGATTTTCTTTCCGATGTCGCCGAGCTTGCGGGTCAGCATCAACTCGACTTGTGAGTGTACATCCTCGACATCCGGTTCAATGACGAATTTGCCTTCTTCGCACACCTTGTAGATGTTCTTCAGTTCCGCAAGTAGCTTCGTCAGTTCGTCCTTTGTCAGCAGTCCTATTGACTCCAGCATCGTGATATGCGCCATAGAGCCGAGCACATCGTACTTGGCGAGATACAAATCCATATCACGGTCGCGGCCGACGGTGAACCTTTCAATCTCCTTGTTTACCTCAAAATTCTTCTCCCAAAGTTTGTTTGCCATATTTAAACCTTCCTCTTTCACCCCTTTCAGAGTGCCAATTGATTTATATAATAATACTTTATGAGTATCCGAAATTATCCAAGTTGCCACAAAAACTTCCACTGCGGGGGCGCCACTGCGGTGGATGGCAATGCAGTTTGCCCCAATGTCGAATCTGATTTGCACGCAATCGGAATGCCAAAAACGCCCTGCGGGAATGCCAAAGCTACCCAACGGGAAAGTTATTGATAATCAATCAGATTGCGGAACCTGTCGAATCAGAATGAAAAATAAATTATTTTTGCTTGGTTTTTAATTTATTTTTCCTCAATTTTTAATTTATTTTTCTCGCAAAAATAAATTAAAAACCAACATGGAAGTTGACCTTTCAGATTTCAATAGCTAAACTATCATATTCCAATAGTAAATCTACCATATTCCGATAGTTATTCTGCCGCAATCTGAAAGGAGTCCTAACGGACCGCGACAGCAATTCTACAGGGGCTCAACAGCTTCCATGTTGGGACTTGACATTAATCTTCGTAAGGGATGACCGTCAGTGCTTCGGCAATCTTCTCGATACCTTCCTTGAGCGGTTTCTCCACCATTCCCTTTGCAAAGAACGGTACATCGGCATCGATGGTGAGGCGTATCTTCGACGTAGTGGGCTCCACCGGCAGCATCTGAATCCAGAACTTGAAACTCAGCGGCGAGTTGACGCTCTCGAACTTCACCATCTTCGGTTCCTCACGTTCTACGATATGCATCGACACATTACCAACCGGCGAGATGTTGACGGATATACTGTCGGCATCGAACGATAAGTCCTTCAACTTGTCCTTCATCTCTGCCGCCTGGCTGTCGGTGCCTGCCACCTCGTCGACTTTATCCTTCAGCTTCGCGACATTGTTCATATCGCTGAGCATATTGTAAACGCTCTGCTGACTGTGGGCAACCTGCTTTACTGAACTTTCTACCTTCATGGCCTATTTTTTCCAGTTAGCCGGGTCGCGACGCCACTCGTGCAGCATATCGACATCTTCCTTTTTGATATATCCAATCTCAAGTGCCTTCTCCACAACGTGCTCATAATCGGTGAGCGTAACGAGGCGAACGTTGGCGTCCTTGAAAGCCTTTTCGGCGATAGGGAAGCCGTATGTGTAAGACGCGACCATACCTACGACCTCGAAACCGGCCTCGCGCAGCGCTGCGACAGCTTTCAGAGAAGAGCCGCCGGTAGATATCAAGTCCTCGACAACGACGACCTTTGCGCCTTCAGGAAGCTGACCCTCAATCTGGTTTTTCATACCGTGGTCCTTCGGTTTCGGGCGCACGTAAGCGTAAGGCAGTGCCAGTTCGTCGGCAACAAGAGCACCCTGTGCGATGGCTCCGGTGGCAACTCCTGCCACAGCCTCTGCCTCAGGGAAATTGGATATGATAGCATGTGTGAGTTCCAACTTGACGAACGAGCGCACGTCGTGGTACGACAGCGTCTTCCGGTTGTCACAATAGAAAGGCGACTTCCATCCCGATGCCCATGTGAACGGGTCGTTTGGCTGAAGTTTGATAGCCTTGATTGCCAGCAGTTTGCCGGCGAAAACTTTTTTCAAATCTTCCATTTCTGTACAGTGAAAGTTATATATCGTTATATTATAATTAACTGCAAATGTAACTGATTTATTTCATTTACGCAAAAATAAGTGTAAAAGAATTGCTTTACGAGCATAATATCAATCGATTATGACCTTGTAAAGCCAAGCGAGAAAATGCTTACCTTCACGTCATTGGCTTGCTCAATGGCGCGGATGCAGGCAGTGGCGGTGGCACCGGTGGTAACGACATCGTCGACAAGCAGCAAGTGATGATGCTCCAGCCGGGCGGCATCGGCGAGCGAGAAAGCGTTCTCAACGTTCTCATTCCGCTCCGTCCGTGACTTATGAGTCTGACTTTCGGTGAACCTGGCGCGATGTATAGCTCCGTCGATGACTGGCAATCCTGTCATGTCGCTTATCCCTTCGGCAATGGAACGGCTTTGGTTGAATCCCCGGTGGCGCTCGCGGTTGTGGGCAAGGGGCAGCGGCATGATTGCCGTAATGCCGTCGAAGAAATTCAGTGGGATAAGTTCCGAGGCGGCAAGACAGCCAAGCTGCCGTCCTGTTTCGGGATGATGAAAATACTTTATCTGCATGACGAGGCGGGAAGCGTCGGAATGTGGTGAATAGAAGAACAAGGCGGCGCACTTCTCAACGTGCACCCTGCCCCAGAACATGCGCGTCATGTCGTTGTCGTAAGGTGACGATGCGAAATTCGTTCGTGGCAAATGGAGGTTGCAACGGGTACAGAGGACGTTCTCGCCGATGGTCAGCCGCTCACCGCAGACGATACATCGCGGTGGCGAAAGCAGTCCGATGAGGCGCGACACGAAACTAATCTTCGGCGTATTCATAGGCATCGTCAATGCACTTGCGTATAACATCCATCGTGAAACCGCGTCCCATTGCCCATTTAATGGTCTTCATGGCACGCTCATAGTCGGATTTCGCAGTGACGGACTCCATCTTCTGGCGTATCATAGGACGGAGTATTTCGAGGTATTCGTTGTCGTCAACAGCATCTAGGACATTGCTTATAATACTGCTGTCGACATGCTTTTGGCGTAGTGCTACTTCTATTTTGCGTTGTCCCCAATGGCTTAACTTGATTTTGTCGTGAACGAAATAGTTTGTAAAACGCTCGTCGTCGATAAACTTAGCGTCAATAAGCTTAGCGATGATGCGTGCCCGCTCCTGTGCCGAAAGACCCCAACGGCGCAGTTTATCGTCGACTTCACCACTGCAATGCTCGCTCTTTGCACACTGGGCAGCAATGCGTTTGAGTGCCTGAGCCTCAGTGATTTCCTTTGATTTGGGTTTCCTGTTAGTTAGCATTTTACAAATCTTTTGTTTTCAAACTGGTCGTTCAAGACTTTTGCCGTACTGAAACCGGCTTTCCTGCAAAGTTCCGCAACGTCGTCGACGTAAGCAGAATTGCCTTCGAAATATATGTTTCCACCTTTGCGCAGAGCTTGCGTAGCATATCCGGCGATGGCACGGTAGAAACACAAAGGGTCGTCGTCAGGAACGAACAAGGCAAGCGAAGGCTCATGCTCAAGGACGTTGGGACGCATGCCGGAGCGTTCGCTGTCGCAGACGTAAGGCGGATTGCTCACTATAATGTCATATTTCTTTTCCTCGTCGACGATTGGCAACGAATCGGAATCTAATATGTCATGCAACTCAAAGTTGACTTTCGCTCCAAGCCGATGGGCATTGTCGCGTGCCGTAAGCAATGCATAGGGTGAGATATCCCATGCCGTGACATTGGAGTTGGGAAGATTCAGCGCGAGCGTTATGGCTATGCAACCGCTTCCAGTACCAATGTCGAGGATGCGGGTTGGCACCGGAGGCTGCAAACCACAGAAGGGACGGTCGTTGTCGGAGGTTATAATGCGGCACAACTCTTCGGTCTCGGGGCGCGGGATAAGGACAGACGGGTTGACAGCGAACAGTCTTCCGTAGAATGCCGTGTGCCCTATGGCATACTGTAGCGGCTCGCCGGTTTCCAGGCGGTGCATCTTCTCCTCAACGGTTTGCTGCTCTGCGGGTGTCAGTTGTTCTACTTTCCCCATCACGATGTCCGTCAGTGTCATGCCAAACAGCTCGTCCAGCAGCGCGCGCACTATCGCCACGGCTTCCTCTTGACCGTAGAGTGGAGTCAGCCTATGCCAAAGTTCAGAATAAGTCATCATGTTATGCTTTTTCAACGTCCTTCTCCGAGAGACCGGCAGCTTCTGCAATGTCTCCGACGGATATTCAAAAATCCCTTCTGCTCGCCATTCTGATAATCTTCGCCTTTATGTCGACGCGGTTGAATTTGTCGTCAACGGTCTCTTGGTTGCCCTCGCTTTCGAGTATCTCCACAATCTTTATCGGTTGGTTGAGAAAGACGGTGAGGAAGCCTTCGAGCACGCCGAAGTTGGCTTTCTGACGCAAAAGGCGCTTTATTGCCCAGTCGAAGCGGATGTATCTGTCTTTGAGTTCTGCCATAGGGAGGGTATTATTTATTTGCTGACAAAGATAAATCTTTTTCTCCAATGACGCAAACAAAATTCGGGAATAATCGATATTTCACCGTTGTCGATTATTTTCCACCTTTCTCTTGCATGCGTGGCGGAAAGTAACTACATTTGCAATAGAATAGAAAGGGAGTATTATGTCAGAACAGGAAAAGACGGACGAGCGATACATGCAGCGCTGTATAGAGATAGCAAGGAACGGATTGCAGACGGCAAAGCCGAACCCTGCCGTCGGTGCCGTCATCGTTTCGGCTGACGGACGGATAATCGGCGAGGGATATACGTCGGCTTTCGGCGGTCCACACGCTGAGGTGAACGCATTCGCTTCAGTAAAAGAAGAGGACGAGAAGTTGCTTCATGACGCAACGATATATGTATCGCTGGAGCCTTGCTCTCACTGGGGCAAAACGCCGCCGTGCTGCGACCTCATCATCAGAAAAGGCGTCAAGCGTGTCGTCTGTGGCTGTGTCGACCCGTTTGCGAAGGTCCAGGGTCGTGGCATCAGGAAGATTCGTGAGGCCGGAACAGACGTGACTGTCGGCGTTCTGGAGGCGGAATGCATCGAGTCGAACAAGCGGTTCTTCACCTTCAATGAGCAGCGCAGACCGTACATAATACTGAAATGGGCGCAATCGTGGGACAGATTTATCGATGATAATGGTAAACCGGCAATGTTCTCGACGCCATATACGCAGATGCTAGCTCACAAAATGAGGGCTGAAAATGACGCCATCCTCGTCGGCAAAACTACTTTCCTGCGTGATAATCCACAGTTGACCGTAAGGGAATGGACGGGCAACAATCCGCTGAGAATTGTGCTAACTAAGGACAAGGAATTTGAGAATAAATTTCGGAAAGAGCATTCTGACAATTGGGAATGCTTCGAATCGATTTACAACGCACTTGATTACTTGTACGAAAAAGGCAAGCAATCGCTTATCGTAGAGGGTGGAGCGGCGACGTTAAAGTCGTTCGCCGAAGCCGGTTTGTGGGACGAGATAAGGGTGGAAACATCGCCGAAGATTGTCCGTGGAGGTACATCGGCACCCGCAATCCCCGCTAATGCTGTTGCCATAGCGCATGAGGAATATGACGGCAACATTATAATAACGTACGAAAGGAAAGACAAAAAATATGGAAAAGCTAACAGACAGTGAGGAATACAAGCGCGACCAGCTTATAAAGAAGATTGAACATGCCGTCGAACACATGAAGCTTGCGGAGTTGGAAGCCGTGTCCTACGATTTGTTCGTAAAGGGATACTTGCAGGAGCCGTAAACTTTCGGAGCTATTTTCTACCGAAATCGGCAGGTATCTCACCCCATTCCTTTGTTTCCCACTTTATAATTGGTGTCGTAATATTATGTGTGCGGAGCCAGAACTCGGCACGTGCTATAATGCCATATAGCTGCTCCGTCCGCGGAGTCCGCGCCAGTTTCGTCTTGCATTGTTTCTTGTTGACCCACAGAATGGCATTGTAAGAGTCGGAATAAATAACCTTATCGTGTATGCCTTGTTTGTCCATGAGCGCCAAGGCATGCACTATGGCAAGAAATTCACCTATATTATTCGTTCCCTGAACGGGTCCGTAATGGAAGACCTGAGCCCCGGTGGCAAGGTCGATACAACGGTATTCCATCGGCCCGGGATTTCCTGAGCAAGCCGCATCGACAGCCCATGCATTCGCTTTTACCTCCATCGGCAACGGCAGAACAGTGTCGTGGCGCCAGTCGGGAGGGTTGAGAACCTCCCCCAACCCCTCCGAACGGAGGGGAGATGGTTTCTTTTGCTGCTTTGCCGATGTCTCTTTAGCCATTTATTCGAATAACTTTCTTGCTATATTTTAATAAAGGTAATCAAACATCCTCCCCCTTGGGGGAGGCTTGGAGGGGATTGATACTAGGATGGAACCTTTACATTCTCTCCGGCACTTCTATACCGAGAAGCGTCATTCCTTCCTTGATGACCTTCGCAACGTTCTGCGCAAGGACGAGACGAACGGTCTTTTCATCGTCGGACTCGGCATTGAGGATGCTGTAGTCGTGGTAGAACTGGTTGAACGCCTTTGTCAACTCATAGCAGTAGTTGGCTATTCCGGCTGGGTTGTAGTTCTGTCCTGCATCGGTAACAGCTGCGCCGAAGTTGTTCAATTGCTGAATGAGCTCGATCTCCTTGTCGTTCAGCGGTGCGTCGTCGTTGAGCTTCTCCGGGATGGTTATGCCCTGCTCGGCTGCCTTACGTAGAATACTGCGAATGCGGGCGTATGTGTATTGGATGAAAGGACCGGTGTTTCCGTTGAAGTCGATAGACTCTGCCGGATTGAACATCATGTTCTTTCGTGCGTCAACTTTCAGTATGAAGTACTTCAATGCGCCCATGCCGACGATGCGGGCGATTTCGTTCTTCTCCTCGTCCGAGAAGTCCTGGCTTTGTCCGTGCTCGGAAGCAGTGCTCTTGGCGTCGGCAATCATCTGTGCAATAAGGTCATCGGCATCGACTACTGTGCCCTCGCGCGACTTCATCTTACCTGTCGGCAGGTTTACCATACCATAGGAGAAGTGAACCAAATCCTTGCCCCACTTGAAGCCGAGGCGGTCGAGTATTATCGAGAGAACTTGGAAGTGGTAGTTCTGTTCGTTACCAACGACGTATATCATCTTGTCGATTGGATAGTCGTTGAAGCGCATTTCGGCTGTGCCGATGTCCTGAGTCATGTACACGGTGGTGCCGTCCGAGCGGATAAGGAGCTTCTGGTCGAGTCCCTCCTTTGTCAAATCAGCCCATACGGAGCCATCTTCTTTCTGATAGAAGAGACCCTTCTTCAAGCCTTCCAGCACTTTCTTCTTGCCTTCGAGGTACGTGTTGCTCTCATAGTATATCTTGTCGAAGCTTACGCCGAGTGCCTTATAGGTCTCGTCGAAACCAGCGTAGACCCACGAGTTCATCTTTGCCCATAGGTCACGGATTTCCTTGTCGCCGGCTTCCCACTTAACGAGCATCCGGTGAGCTTCCTTTATCAGCGGTGCTTCCTGTTCAGCCTTGGCCTTCGCATCGTCCTCGCTCATGCCTTCGGCGATGTACTTCTTCTCGAGTTCAGCGCACTCTTCCTTGTAGTGTTTGTCAAAGAGGACGTAGAAATCGCCTATCAGATGGTCGCCTTTCTTGCCCGTTGACTCCGGTGTACAGCCGTTTCCCCACTTCGTCCAGGCAAGCATTGACTTCATGATATGTATACCACGGTCGTTGACAATGTTTGTCTTTATGACCTTGTTGCCGTTAGCCTGCATTATCTGAGCTAGCGACCAGCCAAGCAGATTGTTGCGGACGTGGCCGAGGTGGAGGGGCTTATTGGTGTTAGGCGATGAGTACTCAATCATCACCAGGGGTGAGTCGGCAGTGGATTCCTTCTCTCCCCACTTTTCATCGGCATTAATATCGTTGAGTAAGTTTATCCATGCTGATGGCGCTACGACGAGGTTAAGGAATCCCTTAACCACATTGTAATCGGCTACTGCCGGGCAGTTCGACTTCAGATAGGCGCCAATCTCGGCTGCTGTATCTTCTGGTTTCTTGTGCGAAGTGCGCAAAAGCGGGAATGCAACAAGCGTCAGATTGCCCTTGAAATCAGGACGGGTCTTCTGCAATTGTATCATTTTCTCGGGCACGTCGGCACCGTATAATTCCTTGACTGCCTTAATGGCGTAGTCGGTTATTTGCTTCTCTATATTCATATCTCAACGTTCTTTGATGTGCAAAAGTACAAAAATAATTGATAACAGACGATTTATAAGCTATAATTGTGGGGACATTTTTTTGTGTATCCTCAATTCCGCAACCCTACTAATAGTCTCAGGTCATTGCGGTCAAAACCGCCCAGAATGCGATTTCTCTTGTTCAAACAGGCTTTTTGCCATATCCTAACTGATATGAGCGCATAAAGCCCCCTT
>Ga0256406_1000286_pt1 | contig 96002 bp, 98 predicted proteins | sample RumenRJG_03DNA_FD_185986 | JGI IMG/M metagenome (GOLD analysis project Ga0256406, IMG submission 185986) | Bovine rumen microbial communities from Lethbridge, Alberta, Canada - RJG_03 | ecosystem: Host-associated > Mammals > Digestive system > Stomach > Rumen | place: Canada: Alberta | collected...
ATTTTTTCAGGGCATTCTGGCATTATTCCTTGTTGATACAATTCGACACAATGCTTTTTAAATTCATAGCTGTAGCGCAAAAAAATCCCTCCTTGCTGGGTGTCCAGAAAAGAGGGTACATATCAAAAGTTCCGCCAAAGCCTGAAGTTTCCAACCCTTCCGGTCCTAGTTTCAGCCAAACCAACCTTATTTTCCTGCCCTGGTCCAAAATTTTTTCAGACCATTAGGGATAAAATGGAGGGCTTAGACTGAAGTTCAGTACGCCGGCACAAGAATTTCAATCTTAGACCGAATTCTATGGTAAGATCAGCCTGAAATGCCGACCAGATGAGCCGGCAGAAGGGGCGGAATTCAGACCATCGCCTGCCAGAGAGGTTAGGTTTACTGAAGCGGCAGCGACACCAGCAACAGCTGCATCGCCCCCGCAAATATTATTTCAGCGGTTCCCACTTCAAATAGTCCTCCATAGGGCGGAACCCAAGGTCGTGGTACAGCTTGCGGCCGTCCTCGGAGGTCTCCAGATAGATCTTCGTCACGCCGCGGGTCCGGGCGTCGGCAATGAGGCGGCTCACAATATCCTGGGCAATGCCCTCGTGGCGGCGGCCCGGGACGACGTAGATATTCATGAGGTAGGCACAGAGGCCGTTGGGGTTGTCAGGGGAGGGCATCTCCTGGTAGTAGCATATACCGCCGCAGCCGAGGGCCGTCTCGCCGTTTTCGCGGGCAATGACGGCGGTGTGGGCATCGGCCTCGAGCTGCCGCTCATAGTAGCGGCGGTTTTCGGCCTCCAGCGCCGTGGTGTCCTCGTCCTCGGGGATGGAGAAGACCTCGCGGAGAACTGTCATCCGCCAGCGGATGAGCTCGTCGATGTCCTCCAGTCCCATTTTCTCAACGATGATACTCAATGGTGATCGCCTACTTTCAGTACTATGGGCAGCCGGCTGCGGTCCGGCTTGCCGTTTTCATTCAGTGGAATCTCCTCCATGCGGATGAGATATTCCGGTATCATAAACGGGGTGAGATACTGTGACATCTCCCGACGGATGGCAGAGCTGCGGATCTTCGTCCCCTCCTCAGGGACAATGTATCCGACAATATAGTTGAGGCCCTGCTCATCGATGTAGGAGCGCACCACTGCCTGTTTGACCCCTTCGCAGTTGTTTAAGACCGTCTCGACCTCGGACACCTCGACGCGTTTTCCGAGGATCATGACCTGGGTATCCTTCCTATGCAGGAAAGCTATATTTCCATCCGGGAGCAGGTAGCCGAGGTCGCCGCTCCGGTACATGACCGTGCCGTCCGGCTGCGGGACAAAGGCCTGGTTTTCCAGCTTCCGGTCTCCGATATATCCTGCCGAGACACCGTCGCCGTAAATGCAGAGTTCGCCGACTTCTCCGACGGGAAGTTCTTTCCCCTCTTCGTCCAATATCCGGATATCAGAACCCAGCACCGGTTTCCCCACGGGGTATGTCCCGTCTTCCAGCGGGATCCCCGTGTTGCAATGGTAATAGGAGGCACAGACTGTGGTCTCCGAAGGACCGTAGGTATTATAGACCTCCACTTTATCAAGAAGATTGTTTACATAGGAAGCACGGAGTACATCGCCTCCGCTGATGAGAAGGCGGAGGGAGTCGGGAATATGGTGGAGGTGGTTCAGGTCCGCCAGAAGATAGGGGAAACCGCTGATCTCCGTCACCTCATTCTCCCGCACGAACTTCATGAGCGACCGCACCGAGTCCTTGTCCTCCTCCGAGGGGATGATGAGCGCGGCGCCGGACAGCAGCGTCGTGAAGACCTCCTCGACGAAGATATCAAAGGAGCACACCGAGAACTGCAGCATGCGGTCCTCCGGGCCCGGGTGGAACTCATTCTGGAATGCCCGCACATAGTGGGTCACATTTCTATTGAGGACTGTGACACCTTTGGGTTTCCCGGTGGAACCGGAAGTGTATAATATATAGGCACGGTCTTCCGGTTTGGACTGGTCCGCAAGCGGAGAACCGACCTCCGGGATCGGCAGGCCCTGGGAGAGTTCCAGCAGCTCCACGCCCTCAAATTTTCCAAAATATTTGGGCGGCGTCAGGACATGCTTGACCCCGCTCTCCTCCATCATATATGCCACACGGCGGTTGGGGAACGTGGGTTCTGCCGGCACATAGCACTTCCCGTTGCGCAGAACAGCGAGGATTGCTGCCACCATCTCGACACTGTGGTCCATGACAATTCCCACCATGGGCTCGTCCTCCGGCAGGTACTCGGCAATGGCGCCGGAGAGCCGGTCCAGCTCCGCATAGGTCACTTCCCGCTCCGGGTCCTTCACAGCGAGATGGTCCGGCTGCCGTTCCACGACCTCCCGGAAGCAGGAATAAACTGTATTCTTCATAGCAATAACCTCCAGCCTGGATAAAGGAGTTTCCACATGAGTTATAACATCAATAGCGCCGAAAAGGAAATAGAAATTTTTCCCGCCGACACCGAGCAGGCCCCCATCGTCTACGTGAACTCTTTCATGAAGCGGTGGAAGGATCTGTATTCCGTCTGCAAGGCCGCGGGCTGTCCGCCCTTCACGCTGGCCATTATCGGCGACATCGTCTGGGATGACGAGATGTCCCCCTGGGCCATTCCTCCCATCATGCCCGGCGACACGCCCTGCACCGGCGGCGCGGACAAATATCTGGAGCGCCTTGTGAATGAGATTGTCCCGGATGTGGAGAACAGCCTGTCGCACAAGCCCTCCTACCGGGTCCTCGCCGGCTACTCCCTCTCCGGTCTCTTCGCCGTCTATGCGGCCTACCACACAGACATGTTTGCACGGATTGCCTCGGTGTCCGGGTCTCTGTGGTTCCCGGACTTTGTGGAGTATGCGGAGAGCCATGAGCTCTGCCGGGTTCCGGACTGCATGTATTTCTCCCTCGGTGACCGGGAGTGCAGGACGCGGAACAAATATCTCTGCACAGTTCAGGACAACTCAGAGGAACTGGCGCGGTACTACCAGTCAAAGGGCATTCCCTCGGTGTTTGAGCTGAATAAGGGGAATCACTACAAAGACCACAGCGGGCGCACGGCAAAGGGCATCAAGTGGGTTCTGACCCAGGCGTGAGCCCTGTATTGTGGGCGATTCACCCCTTGTCCCTCCAATGGACTCCCCTTGAAAATTCAAGCAGAAATGGCCTCCCAGGCGGAACGCTCCGCCCTGGAAGGCCATATTTTTTATTTGCTGATTACCGTCTCTTGAAGTTTTGTTTTGCCCGGTACCAGGCAATACCCACAGCAATGAGCGTCCATACCACCTGGAACAGCATGACAAAGGGGTCACTCAGGAACCCGGTCGCTGTGGCCGCGGCAATGATGATTCCAACCACCAGAGCGGTGATGGATGACGCCATGGAGAGCGTCTTGTTTACGGAGATGCCGTCATACAGACGCCGCGCCTCATAGAGAGAGTCCATGGCGGCGGTGGGATTTCCGTTGTGGAGCAGGCCGATATTCTCGGCCACGGTCCCCTCTTCCCCATCCTGATATTTCTTCAGCAGGTCTCCGGACATGGGGCTGATGACCTTGACGGCGGCAGCCGGGATGCGGAACTTCTTGCTGAGCATGTCCTCGGTGACATTGCAGTCGGTGTTGCGCACCAGGACCGTGATACCTGCACGATCCATATGCTTCAGGCACTTGCGGATGCGACGGCTTGCACGGTACTGGAGAACAAACATGGCAGCAGCTTTCCCGCTGATGGCGAGATAGCAGATCTTTCTGCCCTGGGCAACATGGTCACTCTCGATTTTCTCGTCCGGGAGCTCAATGTTGTGGTTCACCATGAATTCCCGGTTTCCAAACAGGATTCTCCGGTTGTGGTTCCAGGCGGAGAGACCGAGGCGCTCCTCGTAGATGAGATCCTCAATAGGAGGCAGCAGTTCCTTCTTGCCGAGTATGGTCTTGTGGAACACATCGGCGAGCGGCCCGCCGGACTGGATGACCAGTGCACCGGCGTAGAGGATGGCATCATCGATCTTCATGTCGCCAAATGTCTTGATTCCCGCAATGTTGCAGGCACCTTTGCCAAACAGGTCCGTGCTGTTCAGAGCAAAGGAGTCGACGCTTGCACTCTTGTTTACCGCACGGTGGCCAAGGATGACCGCGTTTTTCTTGCTGAACCGCTTGTCCTCATAGTTGAGGCCGAAGTTTCCAGCCAACAGGGCAAAAGCGGGAACGGCCATGGCAAATACAGATGCCAGAACGTTCATGCCCGATACGGCGCTGCGGACCACGATGGCGTAAACTGCAGCAATGAGAACAGAGCCGATGACGGTGATAAAGAACGGCAGCCGGCTGTTCTCGTCCGTCGGGTCGTCGGCAAAGGTGTCCTCCATGACACCCTCCGGGACCTCGGTCTCTGACTGATAGGAGATGATGGGATCCTCGCCGAGCATGCCCTTTCCAATGGTCATGGCGTCATCCGGCTCCTCCACGACCTTCGTGCTGTGGAGCGATGTGCCACTGACCAGGAACTTGAAGTCCCCGATGGCCCTCTTCAGCGACTGGCTGTGGGAGAGCGAGTCCAGGAACATGGCGAGACACGCCGCTCCGGTATACAGGCTGGCGGCGTCGGCCGAACCGCCTGCGGCCATCATAACAATGGTCTCTATGGCAACAACCACATACAGCACCACTATGCCGCTGGCCGAATTGATCTTCTTATGGATAATGCCAAGGAAGCCCTTGCGCATGGTCTTATACCCAAGTCCCGCGGATGCGGCTAGCATGAAGAGCGAGATGACCCCGCCAGAGGCCGCGCTTCCGCCAATGGCATCCAGATTTCCCTGGGCCAGTGCGACAAAGATGCCGAGAATAAGCCCCGCCAGAGCCAGAAGTCCCTGGATGACCGTGAACGCATTCTGGCGCTTGCTGACGTGATCCAGATCCTTGATGAGACCGCGGCGGTCCTCCGGTCTTTCATATTCCTCGGTGAAGTAGTCGGAGATGTCGTCCTCGCGGTAAATCGGCTTGGGCGATTCACTTTCTGTCTCTTCCGATTCCTCGCTCTTCTCCTCTACTTCCTCCGGACGCTCCAGTTTGAAGTCCCGCACGCGCTCGCTGCGCTTTCTGCGGAGATCTTCAGCCACCTCGTCGTCGTCGACCTGCTCCGGCACCTGGCCCTCGCTGTCGAAGCCGTCCAGGCGGATCTGCCCGTCTATTTCCTCGCTCTCGTGGTGGGCGATGGGCTTCACATCTCCGGCCGCAATGATGGTGCGGTCCAAATGGCTCAGCTTTGCGTCTGCAGCGACAATGGGAGTCGCCTTGTTCAGCTCAAACGTATGGTCGAACTTTGTGTCCTCCCGCACTTTCTGGGCCTCCGCCAAATCCATGGTGGGCTCCTCCGAGGTGTCCACATTCTTCAGCACCGTAGTCTTAAAGCTGTTGTAGGTCTCCTCAATTTCATAGGGGTTGGGATTTACCACCTTGTCCTGATGGAACTGGTGGTCTATATTTTCATTCCGAATGGGCGGAAGGCCCACAGTCTCCTGCGCCACTGCGGCGGGTTCGTTGTTCTCCTCTGCCTCTGCCGGCTCTTCTGTCTCCGGCTCTGTAATTTCCGGCTCGGCGGCCTCAGGCTCAGCAGTTTCATCCGTCACCGGTTCTTCCACAACAGGCTCTTCGGTAGCAGGCTCTACAGCAGGTTCCTGCAGCTCCTCTGGCGGTTCCTCCTCGGGGTTCTCCGTTGCAACTGCGGCCGGCTCCTCGCCGTCCCACTCGTCGTCGTCTCCGCGGCCAAGCATGAAGTCGGCGAAGTTTTTCCAGGAGCTCTTCATCCGCTCGCTAAAGGACTTTTTCTCCTTTTTCGCGGTGGGGGCAGGCACCACTTCCGGAGCTTCCTCCCTGGGCGCATTCGCTTCCGGCTCTTCCGCCAGAGGCTCGATAGGCATTGGCTCCTCTTTCTTCTCCTGCAGTTCTTCCATGTCGTGGAAGTCCGGCAAGATGGCGGTGTCGCCGTCGACAGCATCAGCCTCCTCCAGATTCTCGGCACCTTTCTTCAAGGCGTCCAGCTCCGGGTGCTCCATATTGAGATATTCGTCCAGATTGTCCGCATCCAGATGGAGCTCATCCAGCGGGCTCAAATCCGAAGTGGGCTCGTCGTTGAACGAGTACTTGGGTTTTTCCCGGTCCGACAGATATGCAGCGCTCTCCGCATTTTCCTCGTCCGGGTCCCCGAGCGGGATATCAAAGGCGGCCGCCACGACGTCTCCACCGAGAACCGGTGTCTGGAGGCGGCGATGCCAGGATGCCTTCGGTGCAAGGGGCAGCGGCTCCGATTCCAGTTCTGGTTCCGGTTCCGGCTCCGGGATAACCTCCGGCTCTGTCTCCGGCTCCTCTGCCACCGGCTCCGCCGGCTGTTTGGCCTTCCGGCCCCATTTCTTTTTTTGCTCCGGCTGCCAGATTTCCACGGTATCCGGGGAGACCGGGGCCTCTTTTTTCTTCTGCATACCGCTGCTGACGTCGGGATTGTTGACGTAGTCCGTCACCTTTTGGGCGAAGTCCTCCGCCTCCTGGGCAAAGCGCTCCACCTCGGCGGCAAACTCGTTGTGGATTTCCTTCCAGGAGTTGTCCTCGTCCTTTTTGGGCGATTCACCGGCTCCCTCATCCACCAGGAAACTCTTCTGTGCAGCGGCGGCCTCCTCCTCGGCGGCGTCTCCGAAGAGCTCCGGCGTGTTTTCCGCCAGGGAGATCTGGTGATAGGTCTTGTCGTCCTTCTTCTCGTTGTTCTTCTCGCTCACCCTGACACCTCCTCAGACCGATTCGAGCCCCAGCCGCTGCCGGGCCACCTCAAACATCATGATGCCCGCTGCCACCGATGCGTTCAGGGAGTTGATTTCCCCGCGCAGCGGAAGCGAGAGCACAAAGTCACATTTCTCCTGGACAAGTCGTCCCATGCCCTTGCCCTCCGAGCCGATAACTAATGCCACCGGGCCCTTCAGGTCTGTGCCACACCAGGTCTGGCCTTCCATGTCTGTGCCGTAGACCCAGACGCCGCGCTCTTTGAGCTCGTCCAGCGTCTTGGCCAAATTCGTGACCCGCGCCACCGGCATATATTCCAGTGCTCCGGCCGCCGTCTTGGCCACTGTATAAGTAAGTTCCGCACTCCGCCGCTTCGGGATAATGACCCCGTGGGCACCGGCACACTCGGCACTCCGGATGATGGCACCGAGATTGTGCGGATCCTCGATTTCGTCACATACAATAATAAAAGGAGGCTCGTCCTTTTCCGCAGCCCGGTCAAAAATGTCCTGGACGCTGGCGTAGCTGTGCGCTGCCACCCGGGCAATGACACCCTGGTGATGGGCGTTCCCGCACATGTAGTCCAGCTTTTTTCCGTCCACTTCTTTGACTGGGATGCCGCTGCTGCGAGCCATGGCAAGAATTTTGCCGATGGAACCCTGCTTCTCCCCTTTGGAGACAAACAGTGCGTCTATGCTGCGGCCGGTTTTCAAAGCCTCCATGACCGGGTTGCGCCCAATGATGAGCTCGTCCCGGGTCTCCTGTTTTTCCATAGGACTGGTCCTCTTCCTGATCTGTGGATTTCCATTAAAAATTATGTATTATTATAACACAGAACCCCGTCGCATTGCAGGGCTGAATCGCCCGGGAAATATGCAGGCGCGAGTGGATATTATGCATAAAAATTCGAGATATTCAAAAATGTTTGAATTTTTATGCATTTTCTTGTTGACACGATGCATAGCATCCCATATAATATTGTCAAGCTGAAATTCAGGAGGAAAAACATCATGGCAATTGATAAATCCAAAATCAAAAAAGTAGTTCTCGCCTATTCCGGCGGACTGGACACATCCATCATCATTCCGTGGCTGAAGGAGAACTACAACAACTGTGAAGTTATCGCCGTCTCCGCTGACGTGGGACAGGGCACCGAGCTCGACGGTCTCGAGGAGAAAGCTCTCAAGACCGGCGCTTCCAAGCTCTACATTGAGGACCTCACCGACGAGTATGTCGAGGACTTCATCATCCCCTGCGTCAAGGCCGGCGCCAAATATGAGCAGTATCTGCTCGGCACATCCCACGCCCGTCCGCTCATTGCCAAGCGCCTCGTAGAAATCGCCGAGGCCGAGGGCGCAGACGCCATCTGCCACGGCTGCACCGGCAAGGGCAACGACCAGGTCCGTTTCGAGCTGACCATCAAGGCATTTGCTCCGAACATGGCCATCATCGCCCCGTGGCGTGAGTGGGACCTCAAGTCCCGTGACGAGGAAATCGACTACGCCGAGGCCCACGACATCCCGCTCCGCATCAACCGTGAGACCAACTACTCCAAGGACAAGAACCTCTGGCATCTGTCCCATGAGGGCCTTGACCTTGAGGATCCGGCCAACGAGCCGAAATATGAGGAGCCCGGCTTCCTCGAGCTCGGCGTCTCCCCCATCGACGCCCCTGACGAGCCCACCTACGTCACCATTGACTTTGAGAAGGCCATCCCGGTCGCTCTCAACGGTGAGAAGATGAGCCAGAAGGACATCGTCCTCGCCCTCAACAAGATCGGCGGCGAGAACGGCATCGGCCTCCTCGACATCGTCGAGAACCGTCTTGTCGGCATGAAGAGCCGCGGCGTCTATGAGACCCCCGGCGGCACCATCCTCTACGCTGCTCTTAACGCCCTCGAGACCCTGACTCTCGACAAGTACACCGCCCACAAGAAAGAGGAGCTCGCCATCACCTTCGGTGAACTCGTCTACAACGGCCAGTGGTATACCCCGCTCCGTGAGGCCCTCAGCGCCTTCGTCGACAAGGCTCAGGAGCACACCACCGGTACCGTCAAACTGAAGCTGTACAAGGGCAACATCATCAAGTCCTCCATCACGAGCCCCTACTCCCTCTACAATCCGGAAATGGCAACATTCGACGAGGACGACATCTACGACCAGTATGACGCCAACGGCTTCATCAACCTCTTCGGTCTTCCCATGAAGGCTCAGGCCCTCTCCGGCCAGGCCTACAAGCTGGACGACAAGGAGAGCAAATAATCGACTGCAGAATCCGGCGGGAGGCCATCCCATGACCTCCCGCATTTTTGCGCAAAGGATGATAACAAATGAAACTTTGGACCGGCAGATTTTCCAAAGAGATTGATAAAAAGACCAACGACTTCAACTCCTCCATCCCCTTTGACTCCCGCATGTACAAAGAGGACATCACCGGCAGCATGGCCCACGCCACAATGCTCGGCGCCACGGGAATCAACAGCAAGGAGGATACCGATAAGATCCTGAACGGCCTCCAGGGCATTCTGGACGACATTGAATCCGGAAAGCTCACCATCGACCCTGAGGCCGAGGACATCCACACCTTCGTCGAGGGCGAGCTCACCAGCCGCATCGGCGACGCCGGAAAGCGGCTCCACACCTCCCGCTCCCGGAACGACCAAGTTGCTCTGGATGACCGCCTTGTCATCAAGACCGAGTGCGACAAGCTCATCCCCAAACTGGAAGAGCTCATTACGATCCTCTGCAAAATGGCAAAGGAATATAGCCACGCCATCATGCCGGGCTACACCCACCTGCAGCGTGCACAGCCCATCGTCTTTGGACACCATCTCATGGCTTACGTTGAAATGTTCCTCCGGGACATCAGCCGTCTGAATGACGCCAAGGCCCGTATGATGAGCCAGTGTCCCCTCGGCTCCGGCGCCCTCGCCGGCACCACCTACCCCATTGACCGCAACATGACCGCAAAGGCTCTGGGTTTCGACGGCCCCTGCATGAACTCCCTGGACGGCGTCTCCGACCGGGACTTCTTCATTGAGTTCGCCAGCGCCCTCTCCCTCATCTCGGTCCACCTCTCCCGGTTCGCCGAGGAAATCATCATGTGGTGTTCCTGGGAGTTCAAATTCGTGGAACTGGATGACGCCTTTTCCACCGGCTCCAGCATCATGCCCCAGAAGAAGAATCCGGATATTGCCGAGCTGGTCCGCGGAAAATCCGGTCGTGTATTCGGCGACCTCACGACCCTCCTCACCATGATGAAGGGTCTGCCCCTCGCCTATGACAAGGACATGCAGGAGGACAAAGAGGCCATCTTCGACGCATTTGACACCGTCAACATGTGCCTCACCGCCTTCAACCCCATGGTGGAGACTATGACCGTAAAGACCGAGAACATGCGCCATGCCGCTGCTTCCGGTTTCATCAACGCTACAGACTGCGCCGACTACCTGGTCGGCAAGGGACTCCCGTTCCGGGACGCCTACAAGTGCACCGGCGAACTCGTCGCCCTCTGCATTAAGGAAGGCCTCACGCTGGAGACCCTTCCCCTCGAGAAATATCAGGCTGTCTGTGACCTGTTCGACGACGGTGTTTACGAGGCAATCAACCTCGAGCGCTGCGTCAGCCAGCGCACCTGCATTGGCGCCCCGGCCCCTGAGAACGTTGAAAAGCGTGCCGATGAAGTTCTCGGCATGCTGAAAAAATAAAATTGCAAGCCTCTGCCATGAGGACTTGAATTTCAGCAGGCGAAAGCCCGGAGAACTCGTGAAGAGCTCTCCGGGCTTTCCAATTATGGGGAAAGGAGCGAACTAGGACCAGGTTCGGCGTCCCGGTCCTGGTTGCCTTTCGCTATCTTCGTGGAGTTAGACCATCCGTCTCAAAAATCCGTTTTGGTCTAACGATTTGCCCCTTTTTCCGGGGCGATTCAGCGTCTTGTTAGACCATTCCAACTTTTTTCTCCCATTTGGTCTGAAAAATCAACCTTATTCGGTTTAGTTTTCAGACCATTCGAGAAATTTTCTGGCGTTTGGTCTAACTTTTCTTCGAAAATAAACGGAGTTCGGTCGGAATTATCAGACTAAATCGCCGAAAAATTAGAAAATGGTCTAACTCAGCGAACAACGGCCCGGTCTCCCTCATTGACAAAACGTCTTTCAGGAGACCGGGCGCTGCCCAATCATATTCAGATAGTCTTATACTCGAACTGATACTCTGTTCCGTACAGCCGCAGAGATATCACGGTTCCGTTCCCCGCATACTTGATATGGTCCACCACCGTGCCGGTGGAACCTTTGGCGTCCTTTGAGGTAACCGAGGAAAGTTTTCCGTCGCTGTTGTAATGAAAATACATGATCCAGGTCTGGTAGCCGCTCTTGCAGTCCGCCTGGATTATTTTTTTGCCCTCAGACGTAAACTGATATGTCTCACTGCGGCCTGCCGCCACATTGCTGCCGGATGCCGACACCGGGAGTCCATTCTCCCACGTAAAGCGGTAGGTGATGGGATTCGAGCTATCCACTTCATACGAGAGCAAATTCCCGTTCCCGTCATAGGTGAAGGAGTTATAGAAGTTTTCGGAGAGACCGCTTTTCTCCCGGCTCATGGCCATATCGCTGCCGGTGACCCGGCCGTTCTTGGCTATGAAGTTTGTCTCGTTTCGGTAGGGCTTTCCCTTCTCATCCGTGAGACGGAATGTCATGCGGGCTATCTTCCCGCTCCCGGCCATGTCGCTGAGGGATCCCGCCGTGAGCCACTCCGAGCCCGTGGTTACCGCCAGCACCTGGTTTTTTACGTTCCGGCTGCTGAAAAGCATGGCAAGCTCCAGCGGGAAGTTCGGCTCCGCGTTGCTTTTACAGGTACCGGTGTATGTGACCTCCTTGAGGCGGGAGTCGTAGCTGCCCTTCAGGCTGACACCGTTTGCTGTGACACGGCTGATATAGCGTGCGGGCGATGCAGCGGCAGGCAATGCCAGCACAGCAGTCATAAGCATGGCAATGATAACAGATAATATCTTTCTTCGCATTAACAGGATTCCTTTCACTGGTCTAGAGTCCATGGGTCCTTCCGGAACTTCTCGCGGTTGGCCTTGATATAGGTCCGAAAGTCGGATGCGCGCTCCCGGAAATGGGCGACAGCCTGAACCCAGTCCCATTTCTCAATATCCGCGTTCAAATTCATGAGATCCTGGATAATGACATCCGGTCCCACCTGATCCACCCATTCGAAATAGACCGGGAGGCCAATCTGCATCATGGAGGAGTAGAGCAGCGGCAGCAGCGGGTTCCCGCTGAAGAAAACCACTTGCCGATGATACTGTGCCCACGCCTCTCCCATGGCCTCTCGGTCATCCCGTAGAGACTTCACGGTGTTGAGACGCTGTTCGAGAATTCTGTACTCATACATACTTTTGTGTTCACAAATACGCTGTAGTGAAGGACACTCCACCCATTCACAGAAGTCAATGACACCAGTGGCAGTCCTTCTGTCCAAAGTTCCCTGATGATATTGCAGCACCGTGTTTAATGTACCAAGATTTCCCGCCAGAGAGTAGTCTGCAACGACGCAGTCCCTATGGCTTTTGTTGTCAATGAACCCAAGGTTCACTAGGTCCCGAATGCCCTCGTGGACCACTGTCTTGCTGATACCCATGTCACTTGCCAGCTGCCTCTCCGTCGGAAGTTTTTCTCCCGGACGCAGGTCTCCGCTGAGGATCATATTGACGACCTGATCCTCAAACTGCTGCTTGACAGAGGTGACACTGATACGGCTGAATTTCGAGTCCGCATTTCCCATAGTATTACCTCATTATAATCCCATTTTTTGGTCGGACCGCGACCGTAAAGCACTTCGTACCAACTTTTGTGCATTATATTCAATCCCAGATTGGTCGGACCATGACCTTAAAAATATTATAGTACAACCTTGTAAAATTGGTCAATTTTATAACAATTGTTCGATTTTTATAATTGAAATTGATGAAAAATCCACAATCATGGGAGGAGGAAATACTATGAAATACTATGGAGGCTGTGACGTAGGCTCCACCTACACGAAGGCCGTCATCCTCGACGAGAACGGGAAAATCGTCGCGGACACCACGCTCAAGAGCAAAATCAACCCCACGGAGTCGGCCCAGCTGGCCATGGACGAAGTCCTGAAGCAGGCCGGTCTCAGCACCATCAAAGATCTCGCCTATCTCATCGGAACGGGATACGGACGCAACAAGGTCCCGTTCGCCGAGGAGAACATCTCCGAGATCTCCTGCCACGCCATGGGTGTCCATGTCACGGACCCCTCCGTCAAAGCCATCATCGACATTGGCGGTCAGGATGTCAAGGGCATTGCCATTGACACAGATGGCACCGTTAAGAACTTTGCCATGAATGACAAATGTGCCGCCGGTACCGGCCGCTTTTTCGAGGCCATGGCCCGGAGTTTCGAGCTGTCACTTTCCGACTTCTCAAAACTGTCACTGAAGGCAAAGAATGTTATCCCCATCACAGCACAGTGCACCGTATTTGCCGAGTCTGAGGTCATCACCCTCGTCGGAGAGGGAAAGCCGATGGACGAAATTGCCGCAGGTATTGAAATGGCAGTTGCAAAACGTTGTTTCGTCATGGCGAAGAAGGCCGGAGCAACCGACTCCATCACCCTGACCGGCGGATGTGCCAAGAACGGCGGCCTGAAGAAGGCCATTGAGCAGGTACTCCATCTTAACGTTATTGAGCTCAAGACAGACCCGCAGCTCATGGGTGCTCTTGGCGCAGCCGAATATGCAAGACAGAAGGGGGCTGCCTGACGCATGAAAGATTTAAAACACCTCATTTACTTTGAGAACCTGCTGCAGGAAGCCGATAACGAGCTGGTCAAAGAGGCAGAAGCCGAAGGCCAGAAGTGTATTGGCACCCAGTGCAGCCAGGTACCGGAGGTTCTCATCAACCTCCCGGGTAGCTTCTCGGTACGTCTCTTTGCTCCGAGAACCGGTTCCATCGACATCGGTACCTATTACATGACCAGTCTCACCTGTGAGTACTGCCGCGCTGTTCTGGAGCGCGCACTGGAGGGCGGCTACCAGTTCCTGGACGCCTTTATTGATCCCTGCGCCTGCTCACAGCACACGGATCTCGCTGACAACATTGAGCAGCTGGAAGCATGTACCAAGCCCGGTTTCTTCATGCTCCACATGGACACCCCCATGAAGAGCGACACCAACGGCATCAATCACATGTACAACCAGTGCAAGAAAGAGCTCCTGCCGGCCATGGCCAGCATGGGCATTGACACCTCAGACGACGCGCTGCGGAAAGCCGTAGACCAGTTCAATGAGATGTGCCGTCTTCTGAAGGAAATCGGCGACCATCGCAAGGCCGACAACCCCAATATCACCGGTTATGAATATTACGTTCTCTGCCTCGCAACCTATGTATGTCCCAAAGATAAGATTATGGACAAACTCCGTGAGACCGCAGAAGAACTGAAGACAAGAGAGCCCGACCCGGACGCCGGCAAGAAATACCGCGCCCGCATCCTCCTCGCCGGCTCAGAGGTCGACGACGTCAACTTTATTAAGACCATTGAGGACTCCGGTGCTCTGATTGTTGCAGACCGCTTCTGCTTTGGCACATTCCCCGACAGAGAGGAAATCGTCCTGAATGACGAAGAGGACGTCCTCTTCCAGATCTGCAGAGACGCTGTCATAAAATGCCAGTGCCCGCGCTACATGAACACAGACCGTATTTTGGAGCGCAAACAGTACATCGACCGTCTGGCAAAGGAATACAATGCCGACGGCATCATCGTTCAGCAGATGAAGTTCTGCAACTTCTGGGGCTATGAGCGCGCCGACTACCAGCACGTCCTTCCGAACGAGTACGGCTGGCCGGTCCTCTCCATTGACCGCGCATATTCCTCGGGAGCTTCCGGACAGCTCCGCACCCGTGTCCAGGCATTCATTGAGAGTCTGGAAATCAAGAAGATCAACAAGAAGAAGGGAGTTGTCAACGCATGAGTAAAAAGCTGAACTCGGAGCCTCTTGGCAAGCTCTATAACGGAAAAAAGACCATAAAGCGCCGCGAGTGGCGCGGTCTCCGTGACACACTTTACGATTACAAGTGCTGGCTCGGCATTATGGCCTATCTTGTCAAATTCCTGACCAACCCGCAGAACCTCAAGGGCATGTTCCGCTACCGCTGGATGATCAACAACCTGGCAACCCTTGACTTTCTGGACCGCCATACCGCAGGTGCCCGCGGCCCGCAGCTTCGCATGGCTCACCTTGAATATGACTTCATCATCAAGCATATGGCCGACAATATGGCCGCCCAGTTCAAGCGCGACCAGAATATCGGCGGAAGCAAGAAGCTCAGCGACAAAACGGTCATCTTCGATGAGAACATGATGTCTCAGGTCATGAACGGCTTCCCGAACTTGAAAGCCATCTCCCGGGAAATTCCGCCCATTTTCACCGGTTCCACCATGCGTCAGGACTCTGAGATTTTCTACATTGACGTCTCTGAGCAGTATGGCATTCCGGGCGATGTATGTCCTATGCCCGCCGCAGAACTCGGCGTCGCCGTCCAGGACGACTATCCGGAATTTGGCTGCTGCATCCTGAACGCCAACACCACTTGTGACACCTCACTTATGGGCAACGGCATTGAGCAGCGCCACTTTGACATTCCAACCCATCAGGTCGCAGTCCCCATCAACTACACCGACCCAAACGTCAACGACTACAGCGCCCAGGAAATCAAAGACGCCATCAAGTTTGTTGAGGATCAGACCGGTGAGAAATTCGACTGGGACTACTACTTCAAGTGCATGAAGATCTTCAACCAGGAGACCCGCAACTTTCTCGAGTGGCTCGAGGTCAATAAGACCGACTATCCGCAGGTTGTAGGAAATAACATTGCGCCGTTCCGGTATGCCTACTACATGGTAGCCGGCGGACGTGAAATCGGATTTCTGGATGCCGAGAAGAAAATCAACAAACTCATGTACAAGGCCTACGAGAACAAGGTTCCCGTTGTCTCGGAAGTCCGCCACCGCGCCATCGTCTGGGGTGTTCAGGCCCAGTATTACAGCCATTTCCCGGCCTGGCTCCAGAACTGCTGGGGCATTATCCCACTCGTCGACATGCTGTCCCTGACCTCCACAAAGATCTACAGCGAAGACGACAAAGAGCAGGCCTACTATGACATGGCCGACCTCTACGCCAACATGGTCATGCGAAACCGCTCCGAGGGCGGATACCAGGTTGGTGTTGAAGACCTCTGGCGCTTCTGTGAAGAATTCCGTGCAGACGTTGTCATCATGTATGAGCACATCGGCTGCAAGGCCGTCACCGGATACCATGGTCTCTACGAGGAACAGGCAAGGAAGCACAACGTCCACCTCATCTGGGTCACCCATGGCCTCATGGACCCGCGTGACGCAAGTCGTCAGTCCATGCGGAACGACGTAAACCGCTACATGCGCACCGTCTTCCACGAGGAGCCGCTCGATCCGTCCCTTGAGGAGTTTGACGACTCCAACGCCTATTGAGAAAGGAGTTTTCATCCATGGATACCCTGAAAAAAGTCCTCATTGGAACCGTATCCGCCGCGGTGGGATTTTTCGCCGTGACGTTCACTGTCTATTTCTTTAATCTGGATTCAAAGGCGCTCACCCTTCTGGAGGAGCCGCTTCTGAAACATTATGAGAAGGTCGACAAGCAGAAAACCAATAAGAATCTGTAAGTAGACCTTGTCCCATATTATCCCAAGAAAAGGGCTGTACCATTCCGGCACAGCTCTTTTTCTTTTTGTTTTGTTTTGGGGCGCGTGGGCGATTTAACTGCTTTCCACCCATTTACTCCATTTTGCAGTTAAAAAATTCTGACAGCCGTCGGCATATTAACTGCTTTTGTGCTCTAAATGCCCTATTGCAGTTAATTTTCTCTGGCGGCAGGCGGTGAGTTAACTGCACCCGTTTCTCAAATAGCCTTTTGCAGTTAAATTTTCTGCTGCCGCCATGACGGGTTAACTGCAAATGATCTGGGGAATGTGGTTTGCAGTTAATTTTCTCTGGCGGCAGGCAGTGAGTTAACTGCATCCATTCTTCAAATAGCCTTTTGCAGTTAAATTTTCTGCTACCGCCATGGCAGGTTAACTGCAAATGATCTGGGGAATGTGGTTTGCAGTTAATTTTCTCTGGCGGCAGGCAGTGAGTTAACTGCATCCATTCTTCAAATAGCCTTTTGCAGTTAAATTTTCTGTTGCCGCCATGGCAGGTTTACTGCAAATGATTTGAGGAATGTGGTTTGCAGTTAATTTTCTCTGGCGGCAGGCAGTGAGTTAACTGCATCCATTCTTCAAATAGCCTTTTGCAGTTAAATTTTCTGTTGCCGCCATGGCAGGTTTACTGCAAATGATTTGAGGAATGTGGTTTGCAGTTAAATTTGCTAAGGCAGCAGGCCCAATCACACCGAATGCCCCAAAAAGAGGAAAAAGGTGGTAAAAGGGCACCCTATCCCGGCAAAGTAATATCACAAATAGACATAATATGTTCTGTAAGTCCTGCTCACAGTCTCAATGCCGCTTCAAAAAGGCAAATAATTAAACCGAATAGGATTTATAAATACCCACATCCTGCCAAATTTGAGGCACAAGTGGGTAAAATCAAAGCAAAATACCCCCTGGGGGTATGAAGCAGCAATTCGAGCCAGTAGCAATTCGAGCCAGCAGCAATTCGAGCCAGCAACAATTCGGGCCAGCAGCAACTCGGGCCAGCAACAACTCGGGTCACCAACAACTCGGGCCAGCAGCAACTCGGGCCAGCATCAACTCAGGCCAGCAACAGCTCAGTCCAGCAGCAGCTCAGGCCAGCAGCAACTCAGGCCAGCAGCAACTCTGGCCAGCAACAGCTCGGGTCAGCAGCAGCAGCTCTGGCAAGCAGCAGCTCTGACCAGCAACAGCTCGGGTCAGCAGCAGCTCTGGCAAGCAGCAGCTCTGGCCAGCAGCAGCTCGTGCCATAAGAAACAAGGCCGCCGGCATAGCCAGCGGCCCCAATCCTTTTCTGGTGGAGATGGTGGTACTCGAAACCACGTCCGAAGACCCATCCACACAACTTTCTACGGGTGTATCTGATCTATTGCGATTCCCCCGGATGACCGCCGGTCAGCAGGCTGTCATCGTCGGTAGTCCCTGATGCATGACGGAGGCCGGAACACTCCCCTGTTCACGTTCACTGCTAAAACGACGCTTCATACCGGGCCGCAGTACTCCCGGCAGAAACGGCAGGGTGCTTACGCAGCCTGCAGTTCAGAATTAGAGTTGTTATCTAATTTATAAAGTTGGAAAGTTTATAGAGGATTTCCGCCTCTACCCGCTTATCATGCTTATTGATCCCCGTCGAAATCCTTTCATCCCCATGTAAGCTCAATTAGTATATTCCGGGAGATGGAAATTTGCAAGGGGGAGCTTTGCGAGCCGCCTCAGTAGCGGCTGCGCTCCCGCAGTGCGCGCTGCTTTTCCCGCTCCGCATCTCTCCGGGCCATGGACTCCCGCTTGTCGTAGATTTTCTTACCTTTGCAGAGACCCACCTGGATTTTCAGCTTTCCCTTCCGGAAGTAGGCGGAGAGCGGAATAAGGGTGAGGCCCTCGGTCTTCAGCGTCCCGAAGAGCTTGTCAATTTGCTTTCGGTGCATGAGGAGCCGGCGCTTCCGGTCCGGGTCGCGATTGAATATGTTCCCCTGCTCATACGGGCTGATGTGCATACCATTGACAAACAGCTCTCCGCCGTCAATGCTGCACCAGGAGTCCTTCAGGTTGATTTTTCCCTGTCGACAGGACTTGACCTCGGTGCCGAAGAGCTCAATGCCCGCCTCAAAGGACTCCAGTACAGTGTAGTCGTGGTAAGCCTTTTTGTTCCGGGCCACCGTGGTGAGCTCGTCCTGCCCCTTCTCCTTTTTTGCTGCCATGTCTCTTCGCCTCCTTTGCTCAGATGTCCCGCCGGCCCTCCATGGCACGGGTGAGTGTCACTTCGTCGGCATATTCCAGATCCGCCCCGACCGGCACACCATAGGCAAGCCGCGTGGTACGGATTCCCATTGGCTTCAGCAGCCGGGATATGTACATGGCCGTGGCCTCACCCTCCACCGTGGGGTTCGTGGCCATGATGACCTCTTTTACGCCGTCCAGCCGGGCAAGCAGCTGCTTAATGGTCAGCTGGTCCGGACCGATGCCGTTCATGGGCGATATAGCCCCGTGAAGGACATGGTACGTCCCGCCATATTCATGGGTCTTCTCAATGGCAATGACGTCCCTCGGGTCCTCGACAACGCAGATGACGCTCTTGTCTCTGGCCTCATTGGCACAGATGGAGCAGACGTCACCCTCTGTCAGGTTGCAGCATATTTTGCAGCGGTGGATTTTTTTGTGGGCGTCCGTGATGGTCCGGGCAAACTTCTCCGCCTCTTCCTGCGGCATGTCCAGGACATAGAACGCCATGCGCTGGGCGCTCTTGTGCCCGACGCCCGGCATGCGCTCAAACTGCTCAATGAGCCGGGAGAGCGCAGCGACATCATATGCGGCCATATTATAAGAGACCGTTCAGGCCGGGAATGTTCATTCCGCCGGTGACAGAATCCATGGATTTTTCCATGGCCTCAGAGGCCTTGCGGCTGGCCTCATTGATGGCAGCCATGAGAAGGTCCTCGAGCATTTCCACGTCCTCGGGGTCCACGACCTCGGGTTCGATCTTGATGGATTTTACTTCATGGGCGCCGTTCAGGACGACCTCCACAGCTCCGCCGCCAGCGGAGGCATTGAACTCGGTCTCCTGGACCTCGGCCTGTTTGGCCTCCATGTCCTCCTGCATTTTCTGGATCTGCTTCATCATGCCGGCCTGGTTTACGCCCTGTCCGGTCTTTGGAACTCTAGCTTTCATAGTAAGTTACTCCTCTACATCTACGGGAATCCCGAGCTGTTGCGCCCTATGCAGGAACGTCTTCAGCGAGTCTTCCCCTTTGTTTTCTTTCTTTATTTCAGACCCAGTGGCAGACGACGTCTCAAAACGTGCCGTATAGTCCTCCGGTGATATGAGATGGAATTCCAACCTCTTTCCCAAAACCTGTTCGGCCGCATTTCCCATGATGCCCTGAAGGCCCTTCATATTACCGAGGGCCTCGTATCTCACTTCCGAGGCTGGGGCAAAGAGAAGCTGTTGGCCATGAACCGTTCCCCGGTTTCCACTGCCCCGGAGAATCTGAATTGATGGATTTTCCTGGCTGGCTATCCCGATAATTTCCTGAAGTGTTTCCTCCGAGAGGATGTCTGAACTGCTGGCAGGAGCAGGGGTAGGTTTCTCTGTCTTCTCCGGCTTCCGGGGTTCCGCGGCCGATTTTTCCTGCGGTTTCTCTGCAGGCTTATTCTGCTCCGGTGCCGGCTGTGGCTCTGATGGTTTCTGCGCCCGCTGTGGCCGCTGGCGCTTTGGCGCAGGTGCGGAAGTTTTTATTTCCGTCTGGACGACCTCTCCGCTGCAGAGGCGGATGACTGCCATTTCCATTTCTACCCGGCGATTCAGCCCCTTACGGATAAACCCAAGGGTCTCCCCAAGCACGTGGAGGACATTCATGATTTCCGACATGGAGCACTGCTCCGCGGAGTTTCTGTAGTCCTGGAGTTCCTGCGGAGAACAGACGATGAGATCCTGTGGATTGGAGACCGCCTTGCATACCATAAGATTTCGGAAGTGGTTGATGAGTTCATTGCAGAGCCGCTCCATGTCGCACGACTGGTTGTGGAGCGTATTGATAAGGTCCAGCGCCGTGGCGCTGTCCTGATTCAGTATGGCGTCCGCCAGAGAGAACAGGTGCTGTTTTCCGGCTAGTCCCACGACCTCGCCGACCACGGACTCGTCAATTTGGGTGCCATGGCCCATACACTGGTCCAGAATGGAGAGGGCATCTCGAAGGGCACCGTCCGCAAGACGCGCAATGAGGTCTGCGGCTCCGGGTGTCACATCAAGATGTTCCTGTTCCGCTACATACTGGACCCGACTTGCAATATTCTCCGGGCTTATCCGATGAAAGTCAAACCGCTGGCAGCGGGACAGAATAGTGGCCGGGAGCTTGTGGACCTCTGTTGTTGCAAGGATGAACTTCACATGTTCCGGCGGCTCCTCGAGGGTCTTCAGCAGAGCGTTGAAGGCGCCAATGGAGAGCATGTGGACCTCGTCGATGATATAGACGCGGTATTTGCCGCTGGCCGGTGTGAAATTTGCCTCGTCCCGGATGTCCCGGATACTGTCGACGCCGTTGTTGCTGGCCGCGTCAATTTCCACAACGTCCAGCACGGAGCCGTTGTCAATGCCTTTGCAGATTTCACACTCGTTGCAGGGGTCTCCGTCCACCGGGTGTTCACAGTTGACGGCCTTGGCAAAGATCTTGGCACAGGTCGTCTTTCCCGTTCCACGGGAGCCGGTGAATAGATAGGCATGGGAGGTCCTGCCAGTCCGGATCTCATTGCGGAGCGTCCGGGTCACATGTTCCTGGCCGACCACGTCGGCGAAGACCTTTGGCCGGTATTTCCGGTACAGTGCCTGATACATGCCGTATCCCCCTCTCAGACAGAAAAAAAGCGACGCTGCTTTCCCTTGACCATATGGCGTGCAGGCACCCTGTGGCGCACGGCGCAACTGCTTAATGCTGCTCGGTTCCCCGCCTGACATGATTCACAGCGCTCCGTCGCACAGGACCCACGCGCCATATGGCCAAACAAAAGCGCACATCGCTTTTATTGTGCTTAATATTATAGCGGGTCATATTGGAAAAATCAACACTCATTCCAATCTGCTGAAGATTTGAGATTTATTTCTTCAACTGTTTATGATACAATGTTTTGTATCTTATGCTTATAAGGAAAAATGCGTCCAACTTCTATACCATATAGAATTATAAGTTATAACGCAAAGAAGGAGCTACTATTTCATGGGATTTTTCAAAGATCTTTTTGACTACTCTGCGAAGCAGGTCAAAAAAATGACCCCCATCAAGGATCAGGTACTTGCTCTGGACGAGAAGTATCAGGCTATGTCCGATGATGAACTTCGCAACGTCACCCCCGCGTTGAAAGAACGTCTTGCCAACGGCGAGACTCTCGACGATATTCTGCCCGACGCCTTCGCCGCCTGCCGTGAGGCATCCGACCGTGTCCTCGGTCTGAAACCCTATCCGGTTCAGATCCTCGGAGGAATCGTCCTTCACAACGGCGGTATCGCCGAGATGAAGACCGGTGAAGGTAAGACCCTCGTTGCCACCCTCCCGGCATACCTCAACGCTCTTGCCGGAAAAGGCGTCCACATCGTCACGGTCAATGACTACCTGGCACGCCGTGACTCCGAGTGGATGGGTAAAGTTTACCGCTTCCTCGGTCTCTCCGTCGGCCTTATTGTAAACGGCCTTGACGCCGACCAGCGCCGTGAGGCCTATGCCGCCGATATCACCTACGGAACCAACAACGAGTTCGGATTTGACTATCTCCGTGACAACATGGTCCAGTACAAGAGTGAGAAAGTACAGCGCGGTCTGAACTACGCCATCGTCGACGAGGTCGACTCCATCCTGATCGATGAGGCCCGTACCCCGCTCATCATTTCCGGTCAGGGCGACGAGTCCACTGACCTCTACACTCTGGCTGACGCTTTCGTCCGCACCCTCACTATGACCAAGGTCAAAGAGGTTGAGACAAAACAGGAAGTTGAGGAGATGGGTGACGGCGACTACGTCGTAGATGAGAAGAACAAGACTGCCACTCTCACCGCCAGCGGTGTTAAGAAGGCAGAGGCCTTCTTCCATGTCGACAACCTGACCGACGCCGACAACACCACGCTCTTCCACCACATCAACCAGGCCATCCGTGCCCACGGCGTCATGCACCGCGACATCGACTATGTCGTCAAGGACGGCGAGGTCCTCATCGTCGACGAGTTCACCGGCCGTATTATGCTGGGCAGACGCTACAACGAAGGTCTCCATCAGGCCCTCGAGGCAAAAGAGCATGTCCGCGTCCAGAAAGAGTCCAAGACTCTTGCCACCATCACATTCCAGAACTACTTCCGCCTTTACTCCAAGCTGGCCGGAATGACCGGTACCGCCATGACCGAGGCCGACGAGTTCTCGGAAATCTACAAGCTGTATCCCGTTGAGGTCCCCACCAACAAGCCCATGATCCGTCAGGACATGAACGACGTTGTCTACAAGACCGAGCGCGGTAAATTCTATGCTGTCATCGACGAAATCGCCCGTGCCCATGAGAAGGGCCAGCCGGTTCTCGTCGGTACCATCAATATTGAGAAATCGGAGCAGCTCAGCCGTCTCCTGAAGAAGAAAGGTCTCAAGCATGAGGTGCTGAACGCCAAGAACAACGAGCGTGAGGCAGAAATCATCGCACAGGCTGGAAAATACGGTGCCATCACCATCGCCACCAACATGGCCGGACGTGGTACCGACATCATGCTCGGCGGTAACCCGGAGTTCCTGGCCAAAGCACGTCTTCGCAAACTCGGCTACTCCAATGACACCGTCAACGAGGCCATGGGTTACGCTGAGACCGACAACAAAGACATTCTCGCAGCCCGTGAGGACTACGCAAAGCTGCTGGAGCAGTACAAAGAGCAAATCGCCCCAGAGGCCGAGAAAGTCCGTGAGGCCGGCGGTCTCTACATCATCGGCACCGAGCGCCATGAGTCCCGTCGAATTGACAACCAGCTGCGCGGCCGTTCCGGACGTCAGGGAGACCCGGGTGCATCACGCTTCTATCTCTCCCTCGAGGACGACCTCATCCGCCTGTTCGGCGGCGAGCGCATGACCCGTATCATGAACACCCTGAACGTCGACGAGAACACCCCCATTGAGATGAAGACGCTCACCCGCACCATTGCCAATGCGCAGAAGAAGGTCGAGGGTGAGAACTACGCCATCCGTAAACACGTCCTCCAGTTCGACGACGTCATGAACGAGCAGCGTAAAATCATCTACAAGCAGAGAGACGAGGTCCTCGACGAGGCCGACCTCAAGGACAACATCCTCAACATGCTCGACGCCACCATCGACGACGCCGTCGCCCTCTATCTTCCGGGAGACGACACGGAGAACTGGGACGTCGCCGGCCTGAACAACCGCTTCCTCGGCTGGATCACCGAAGAGGGCGAGCTTAAGGACATGTCCGGCAAGGATGAAATCACCACCTATCTCAAGACCAAGGGCCGTGGCATCTACAATGCCCGTGAAGAGGAATTCGGCTCCGACGTCATGAGAAATCTCGAGCGCATGATCCTTCTCCGCAACGTCGACATCCTCTGGATGGACCATATCGACGCCATGGAACAGCTGCAGGACTCCATCGGACTCCGCGCCTATGCACAGCAGGATCCGGTCGTCGCCTACAAGTATCAGGGTTCTGACATGTTCAATGAAATGACCGAGCAGATCCGCGAGGACACCGTTCATGACATGCTGACCGTCCGTCTCAAGAAAGAGGCCCCCATCCGCAGAAAGAGCGTCGCCAAGATCACGAGTACAAGTGGCGGCGACGAGGCGGAGAACGGCGGTGCCCGCAAGCCGGTCAAGAAGACCGAGCATCCGGGTCCCAACGATCCGTGCTGGTGCGGAAGCGGCAAGAAGTATAAGAAATGCCACATGATGCAGGATATCCAGGAAGGTAAGGTCTGATTCCGGCATGACCACGCACAAATCACTGTTCCGAAAGCTCTTTGGTCCCGAGGCGGAGGTACGAGACCGTCTCTATAACATCACGTTTGCCTTTGGCATTCTGATGGGGATCACCGGTGCAGTTACGTGTGTCTTCATCCACTCCTCCGCCATGGCCTCCGGCATTGCCGCCGCCATGACGGTCCTGGTCTTCTGCATGTGGGTACTCGGATATCGTCATCCGAAGCACCGCATGGCTATCATAAAAATAGCGCTGGTCTGTCTGGACTTTGTTGTCCTGCCAGCGCTCTATCTGAGCGGAGGTTCCATCCACAGTGGAATCTCCGCTTATTTTGCTCTGGGTATTGCCCTCTCGCTTCTCTGTTTCCGTGGGAGGAACGGGACCGTCTTTGTCACATTCCAGAGTCTGTTCTATCTATTCCTCTACTGGCTCTCCTGGCGTTTTTCCGACCGGCTCACGTCCTTTCCCGCCCTTTTTGCGGGGAACCACTGGTTTGAACACGTCGCCGTGGGCTCCAATGTGCTCATGGTGGCCGTTGCTCTGAGTGTTCTGATCAAAGTCGTCTTCAGCGTGCTGCGGCAGGAAAGCCACAGTGTAGAGGAGGCCATTATCGACATGACCCGCCTTGCAGAGATAGACCATCTGACCGGTCTCAGCAACAGGCGCGCCATGTACAAAGCCGTCAAGTCGGAGGTCAGCCGGGCAAAACGCCGGGGTCTTCCCCTCTCTGCCATCCTGATCGACATTGATGACTTCAAGCTTGTCAATGACGAGTACGGCCACACCATCGGCGACGAGGTCCTCCGGGAACTCAGCGCCATCCTGACTGCCCTCTGTTCGGAGCACATGCGTGCATTCCGCTTTGGCGGTGAGGAATTTGTGGTGCTTCTGCCCGGATACGATCGGGAACTCGCCGAAGATCTTTCCGAGAAGATCCGAATGACAGTTGCGGGAAGGAAAATGTCTCCCCACCTTCCTCCAGATCGAAGGGTCACTGTGAGCATTGGGGTGGCAGAGTACAACGGCGGGACCGGTGAAGCACTCATCGACACTGCCGACCACGGCATGTACATCGCCAAAAGCCGCGGAAAAAACCAAGTATATGGAATCACGGAGGAGGGGTCTCATGCGATTTCACCATCGGATCGGAATTGAGTCCGTCTCCCTGAAGGCGGAGCTCTTTCTGCTGTTCCTTGAGGAGACCATTATCGGGTTCCTCATATCTTTCGTTATTTCGGCGGTCTCTTCCGCCGCCCGGTACGGCGACATCGTTTTTGCCGCGGCAATCCTCTTTTTGCTCTTTCTCTTGTTTCTCTGGAGAAGATTTCCCACCAAGATTGCCCAGGAGGGGTTCTATCTCCTCTACTGCATAGGCATGGGAAACGTTCTCCTTCCATTACTGTACTTTTTCTGTGGCGGTCTTGAGAGCGGCATGCCGCTGTTCTATATTCTTTTTGACGTTGCCACAGCCTTTCTTCTGGACAACCTGGCCCTGGCTCTGGAATTCGGCACCTCAACGGCAGAGCTCGTTCTGGTACTCATCTATGACTACCGGCACCCGGGGCTTTTGGCGCGTTTCACCGACCTCGGCGCCATCCGCTACTTCGACATTCCGGTGGTCTTCATCATCGTCGGCGTCTCCGTGGGTCTGGCCCTCCGGGTCATCATGCGAAACTTCCGGGAAAATCAAAAGATGAACCAGGAGCTCCTGCGCCAAATCCGGGGCATGGCACAGACGGACCCACTCACCGGAACCTATGACAGAGGATATCTCTTTGACCATATTGGGGAGTGCATCGCCCAGTATGAGAAGGACGGGGGAAAGACTTTCTCCCTGATCATGTTTGATCTCGACTATTTTAAGAAAATCAACGACACCTATGGGCACCTCACAGGCGACCAATGTCTCAAAAAACTCGTTCAGGTGGTGCGGGAGAACCTGCGGAAGGACGATATTATTGCCCGGTACGGTGGCGAGGAGTTCATCTGTGTTCTCCCGGGAGCGGACGATATTACGGCATTCCGCCGGGCGGAGAAAATCCGCGAAATTGTGGAGAAGACCCCGCTTTCCCCTGAGTTAAAAAAGCCTGTCACCATCAGCGCCGGCGTCGCGCAGTACGAGGCGGGCATGGCCACGGAACAGCTCCTGAAGGCGGTGGACTCGAACCTATACCTGGCAAAGCGGCGCGGCAGGAACCGCGTCATCTGGCGAAATGGGAACTTTGCTCCAATGACATTGCAGCAAGAGCCACCGGTCGGGGATCACCGCCGTGCCGGGGACATTTCGGACGAAAAAAAATAACAGGTGCAGAACCTGTCCCTGTCAAATGGAAAAGCGCACTGCAGATCTTTCTGCGGTGCGCTTTTTTCCTGAAAAGTTTATTCGTCGTTCTCGTCATCCTCTTCCTCAAAAAAGAAGAGACCGGTATTCTCCGGGTGCTCGGAAAACAGGAGTTCCTCCTGCTCCTCCTCACGCTTGGAAAAATAGTGATGCGCCCCGAGGAGCGCAGCAGCGGTCACCGCTCCGGCGGCGATCCCGCCCAAAATGACTTTTCGGTCCATTACTCTTCCTTCATTTTGGCAAAACATTCACTGCAGTAGACCGGGCGGTCCTCACGCGGTTTAAACGGGACCTGGCACGGCTTTCCGCAGGTGGCGCAGACAGCGTCATACATGACGCGGTTGGCCTTGGCGGCCTGCTTTCTGGCGTCCCGGCAAGATTTGCAGCGCTGGGGCTCATTCTGGAAGCCCTTCTCTGCGTAGAACTCCTGCTCACCAGCGGTGAAAACGAATTCCTTGCCGCACTCTTTGCAGACCAGAGTTTTGTCCTCAAACATGATTTTGCTACCTCGCTTGTAAATGGAATTGATTCTCCGAAAAGAAAAACCAAAATTAGTTTACAGGCTTTTCACATTTTTGTCAAATATACTTAAAAAGATGTCCTGTTATTTCTCAAGTGTCCAGTTTTTTGGCACAAATTCCGCAAAATTCTCAGTGGCGAAACCGGGGGATAATAATGCCCGCACCGAGCCCGGCGGCGGCCAGAACCGATACCACAATGACAATAGCTTTGCCGTTATTGTCCCCGGTATTGGGAATGCCTGCCCCCGTGGCGGCAAAGGCGGTGACACAGACCGAGGCGGCAATAAGGAGGCTGAGAATGACTGCGACAATGCGGCCGGTTTTCTGGTTCATGGGTGTTTCCCCTTTCGTGAAAGGCATTGGGATTTCGTCCCACGCGAAAAATTCGCGATGAACGGTTCTTATGTCACCAATTTTAATACCATCCGTTCCTTCTTGCAAATCCGGGCGATTCACTGTGGGATAATAGTCGCAACTTCTTGAAAGGGGCGAACACCATCCATGTACGCAAGTGTCATCAGTTCCGGTCTCTGCGGAAGCGAGGCCATCCTTCTCACCGTGGAGGCCGACCTCACCTCCGGCCTCCCCCGCTTTGACCTGGTGGGCCTCCCAGGGTCCGGGGTCTCTGAGTCCCGTGAGAGGGTACGGGCGGCCATCCGAAATAACGGGATGGAATATCCCATCAGCCGGATCACCGTAAACTTGGCTCCCGCGGATTTTCGAAAGGAAGGACCTATCTACGACCTCCCAATACTGGTTGCCATATTGAGTGCCTCCCGTCAGCTGCGAGTACCAGTCAAAGATTCTTTCTTTCTAGGAGAGCTCTCTCTAAGCGGAGATGTCCGACCGGTCAGCGGTCTCCTGCCCATGCTGAGTGCAGTCCAGAAAAGCGGGGTCAAGACGGCTTATATTCCCGCTGCCAATGCCCCGGAGGCCTCCGTCATTCAGGGGATGACCATTTATCCTGTCTCGTCTGTCTCAGAACTTTTGGATCACCTGACCGACAGAGCGGCTCTCAGCCCCATTGACCCGCTCTCCTATGACCCCTCTGACCGTCTTCCCCCCGCCGCCAAAGACGGGGAACTTCCCGACTTCCGCGACATCCGCGGACACAGCATGGCGCGCCGAGCTCTAGAGATTGCAGCGGCGGGCGGCCATAATGTGCTCTTTATCGGTCCCCCTGGCTCGGGGAAAACCATGCTGGCCTCGGCGCTGCCATCTATTCTACCATCCATGACCTATGAGGAATCCCTGGAGACCACTGCGGTCTACTCCATTGCCGGAAAACTTGAGAGCAGTAAAGCCCTCATGGAGCGGCGGCCATTCCGGGCCCCGCACCATTCCATCACCCGGGCAGCTATGACCGGCGGCGGCATCCGCTCTCTGCCGGGCGAGGTCTCTCTGGCCAACAACGGCATTCTCTTTCTAGACGAACTCCCGCTCTTTTCCAGCCGTGTTCTGGACTCTTTGCGGGGTCCTCTGGAGGACCGCCGCATTGTCCTTTCCCGCGGCAGTAATGTCTCCTCCTACCCCTGTAATATCATTTTTGTGGCGGCCATGAACCCCTGCCCCTGCGGCAAGTTAATGTCAAAGAACGAGGTCTGCCGCTGCACGGATGCAGAGATCCGCTCCTATCGTCAGCGGGTCTCCGGACCGCTCCTGGACCGCATTGATCTGCAAATTCCAGTTCTGCCAGTGGACGAGAACATCCTGCTCTCTTCGGAACCGTCCGAGTGCTCTGCGGATATTCGCGTAAGGGTGGAACGGGCAAGGGAAGTTCAGCGGGAACGATTCCGTGAATCGCCCATAAAATGCAATGCCGCCATGACGCAGGCGCTGCTGCAGGAGTATTGTCCAATAAGCCCCAAAGGGCATGCCATTCTGGAACACGCAGCCCAGTCGCTGCACCTCTCCTCGCGGGGCAGCGGGAAAGTGCTCAAGACCGCCCGCACCATTGCGGATCTTGCGGGCAGCGACAGCATCCTCGATGCCCACCTTCTCGAGGCACTACAGTACCGTGCGGTCAATATTTAACACAAGCTTAACGTCCTCCCACGTAGCGGCTCCAAACCGAAAACAGTATAATATTTATGAGTTTTATTATGTGGGGAGGAAATTCATTTGTACGGAGTTGTAGACATCGGTTCCAACACCATCCGTCTGGTCATTTACCGGTATGAGGATGGCAAGCTCACCCGAATGCTGAACAAGAAATATACGGCTGGCCTGGCCGGCTATGTCAACAAGGACAACGAGCTCACAAAGGCTGGCATCCAAGTTGCCATCGACTCGCTGAACGATATCAAGCTCCTGCTGGAGAGCATCCGTCTGGAGCAGCTTTTTGTGTTCGCCACAGCGTCTCTGCGAAACATCATCAATACAGAAGAGGCGGTCCAGGCCATCACCGAGGCCACGGGCTACTCCATCCGGGTCCTCACCGGCGAGGAGGAGGCCATGTTTGACTACTATGGCATTCTGCTGGACAATCCGAAGCCGGACGGTCTCGCTGTCGACATTGGCGGAGGTTCGACCGAGCTCATCTTTTTTCACAATCACAAGATTGTCCACGCCCAGTCGCTCCCCATCGGTTCCCTGAACCTCTATCGGGAATACATTGGGGACTTGCTCCCCCGCCCTGGGGAGACGAAGGCCATCCGCAAAGAGGTCCGCAAACGGCTGAAAAAGATTTCACTTCCAGATGATATCGACCTGTCCACGGCATACTGGGTCGGAGGCTCCGGCCGAGCCGTGTCCAAACTGTTGCGGGCAAAATATGGTGTGCCGGACGAGAGCCGGACCTATGAGAAGGAATACCTCGACAAGCTTGTGGAGAAGTACGGAAAGAGCCGCGAAAAATTTGCCGACCTCATCCTCCGCTCCGCCCCAGAGCGCATCCACACGGTGGTTCCGGGTATGTATGTCATGGAGGAAATTCTCACCTATTACGACACGAAAGAGATCGTCTCTGTCCAGAACAGCGTCCGTGAGGGCTACCTCTGGACCCAGCTCAAAGAGTTAGGAGTCATTATCTAATGGATACCAACTATATGCAGAACCGGGAGCTCTCCTGGCTGAAATTCAACGACCGGGTCATGTCGGAGGCCATGGACGTAAGCGTCCCTGTGCTGGAACGCCTGCGCTTCCTCACCATCTTCACGACAAATCTGGACGAGTTCTTCATGGTCCGGGTGGGAAGCCTTATCGACATCCAGCGGTCCGACAAGAAATACAAGGATCCCCGCTCCGGCATGACTGCCAAGGAGCAGCTCTCAAAAATATACTCCGCCGTCGCGCCCCTCTACAAGAAGCGGGACGCCCTCTATGTAGAAATTGAGAGCCTTCTTCGCACCCACGGAATCTATAAGCTCTCATTCCCGGAGCTCACGGGTGACGAGCAGGAATATGTGGAGCGCTACTTTATCAACTCCGTCCTGCCGGTCCTCTCACCGGAGATCATCGACATCCACCATCCATTCCCGCGGCTCCAGAACAAGGTCATTGCCGTGGCCGCCATGCTGAAGGCGGAAAACGACCAGCAGGCCTTCGCTCTTATCCCGGTACCGGAGGCTCTTCCGGACATTGTCTATCTGCCCGGGAAGCAGGTCCGTTACATCTCTATGGAGGACATCATCTACACCTTTGTGGATGTCGTTTTTGACACCTATGAGGTCGAGGAAAAAGTGGAACTCTGCATTACCCGAAATGCAGATATCCACGCCGAGGATGAGGAACTGGAGGTCTCGGACGACTTCCGAAAAATCATGTCCGCCATGCTCCGCATGCGCCGGCGTCTTGCGCCGGTCCGTCTGGAACTCTCCAACGCAGTCAGTTCCTCGTTCTATGACTACCTGAAGACAAAGTTCCACCTCTCTCACCGGCAGATTTTCTTCACCACCTCACCTTTACGCCTGGACTACGCCTATCCCCTCGCTGACAAGCTGGACAAAGAGACCAAAGCGGAACTGACCTACCCGTCGTTCTCTCCACAAATCCCCAATATTGTCCGCCCGGATGTCCCCATGATGGAGCAGGTCCGTCGCAAGGACATTCTTCTCTCGTACCCCTATGAGTCCATGGACCCGTTCCTGCAGATGGTCAAGGAGGCTGCCGATGACCCGGACGTCATCTCTATTCAGATCACCATTTACCGTCTCGCCGGCTCCAGCCGTTTAGTGGAATATTTGAAACGTGCTGCGGAGAACGGAAAGCAGGTCGTCACTCTCGTGGAGCTCCGTGCACGCTTTGACGAGCAGAACAACATCGACTGGTCCCAGGAACTGGAGCGGTCCGGCTGCACCGTCATCTACGGCCTTCCAAACTATAAAGTCCACTCCAAGGTATGCCTTATTACATCGAAAACCAAGGACGGACTCTCTTTCCTTACCCAGATTGGAACCGGCAACTACAACGAGAAGACCTCGAAGCTCTACACGGACTTCTCCCTCCTCACCGCCAACCAGGACATTGGGCGGGACGCCGGTGTCTTCTTCCAGAACATGTCCAAGGGGAACCTCTTCGGGGAATATGAGAACCTGCTTGTGGCCCCGGTATCACTGAAGAAACGAGTGCTTGAGATGATGGACCGGGAAATCGCCAAAGGATCCCGCGGCCGCATCTTCTTCAAAATGAACTCCCTGACGGACAAGGATGTCATCAAGAAACTCATCAAGGCCTCCGAGAGCGGCGTAAAAGTCCGCATGCTCATCCGCGGCATCTGCTGCATTGTGCCCGGCATTCCCGACCATACGGACAATATTGAGGTCCGCAGTATTGTCGGCCGAAATCTGGAGCACTCCCGAATCTACATGTTCGGCGAGGGAGACGACGAGCTCCTCTACATTTCCTCCGCCGACATGATGACCCGGAACACCACCCGCCGCGTCGAGGTGGGCTGTCCCATCTGGGACCCGGATGTCCGTAAGAAAATCCACAATGTCATCGACATTTTCTGGAGCGACACCCTGAAAGCCCGCCGCCTCGGACCGGACGGGAAATACAGTAAGCTTTCGGGCGACCCCCATGACGCCCAGCAGGAGCAGATGGAACTCTCTCTGAAGAATGCCTGCCCTGTCACCCCCACCTACGGTGCCGGAAGACGGCAGACCCTTGCACAGCGACGTGCTAAGGCCGGCGGGGACAAGAGGGCCCAGAAGGAGGAGTTGGTCACCATCAGCGCACCCACCATCCACCAGTTGTGGGGCCGTATCTTTGCCATAACGTTTGCGGCCATTGGGCACGCCATCTCCCGGCTCTTCCGGAGGAAAAAGAAAAATTGACAGAAAGAAAGGACTGTACCAGAGCGGTGCAGTCCTGTTTTTGTTGTGGGGGCGATTCAGTTGTGGAGGGTTAGCTTGGGGCAATCGTACCAGCAGGTACTGGCGGGAATCTCACACAAAATTTTTATAAATCAAAATCTTGTATGAGAAAAAACGTCATCAAATTGGAAATCATAATACATCGAGGCGAATATCTTGATTATTGTATGAGAGAATGATCGCTCACAGCCGAGTTTTTTATACATTGTTCTTGAGATGAGCGATGCCTGTATGATTGTCCTCATACATCTTTTCGTGTATTGACGGTTCTGTATTATATTTCACTTGTTCGATCAAATTTTTTGTAATACAGAGAATGCAAATAAAGGGGAGATTGTATAAGTGGATGCTTGGGCGGCGCGCTCATTATGACTACATTTTTAATTATTGAAAATGTAGTCTAAATCAAAAATTCTTTGTGACCACATTTTGAAATATCCAAATTGCAGTCATAATCAAATATACAAATTTGATAAAAATTAACCTCTTTTGAAGGGATATTATGCCTTCATTAGAGTTGATGGACTGTGAAAGCCGATAAATCGCCCCAAAATTTAGACTACATTTGGGAATATGGGAATTTCGGATGACCGGATTTTTTCATTTAGACTACATTTTCAAATAATGGAATTGTAGTCAGAAAAATAAGGTCAGGACTACGAAAACTTTCGTCCTGACCCCAAATCAATAATATTCAAATTTACCGAACCGCAGCAATCGGCTTTCCACTCTGGACCTCCAGAATATCCTGGAACACCGCCACCTGGGTGCCGGAAACATGCTTGTCCATGTGGAGGCTGCCGAAATACCATTTCTGATAGTCGACGGCGTTGCTGAGCTCCTCAAAGTAGGTGTTCAGGAGTGTGGTACGCACCTTGTCCGGGAGCTTCATCTGGAGAAATTCCTTGACCTTGGCCGAGGGCTCATGGGTAATGATAATGTCCACCTCATTGCCGAGCTTGCCAAGATTGTCGGCGCCAGCCAGCAGCTCCTGCTGGTTCGGGTTTTCCTCCGGGAACCAGGTGTCGTCGTTCATCCGGATGTCTATGTCCGGGCTCTCGCCGCCACCCATGGTGAAGACACGGAGGCCCTCAATGTTGTAGACCTGGCCGCGCATGAGATGGTAGATGTTTCCCGCTATGCGATGCACTTTGCCCCCATTCCACTCACTGACCTCATAGTGGTTTAGCATGTGAAAGTTTTCGTGGGTGCCGTCCACAAAACAGATATCATACTTTTTGCTCTCGAGCTTTTTCAGCGCCTTCTGTTCCTCTTTCCCGCCATTCCAGAGAAAACCGAAGTCTCCGCAGACGAGCAGCGTGTCCCCTTTCCGAAGCTTTTTGGCGTTCGGCGTCTTGAACCGCTCCAGGTCACCATGGACGTCTCCAGTAACAAAAACCACGTATCTTCACACTCCAATTGTTGATTCCGGGATAGATTCTGATATACTTATATAATTAACAGAAAAATAAAAGTTACTGCAATCATGTAGTTAATCATACAATAATATAAAGGTGGTTGTCCATGCCAAATCGGCGAAATTTAACACGCATTCAAAATCTTCTTATCCTCCCTCTGGCACTCATTGTTATCCTGACCAGTTGCCTGACGGTCCCCGCCCTGGCGGACGATCGGTGCCCGGAATTCCAGTCCGATGTAGTCTACATGGAGAACCTCAATACAGGGAGGATCGTATTCAGTAAAAACGCCGAAAAGCGGGCTGCCCAAGCCTCTGTCACCAAAGTGACCACCTTCCTGGTCCTTACACAATACATCCGTAACTATGATGACGTTGTCACCGTCACCCAGGACGAGCTGAACGAAATCAAAGACCCGCAGAGCTCCTCTGCTGGAATTAAGGCCGGTGAGCAGCTGACGGTCCGCCAGCTCCTGAATATCATGCTCATCAAGAGCGCCAACGAGTGCGCCATCATTCTGGCCCACTACGCCTGCGGCAGCACTCAGGCCTTTGTCGACCGCATGAATGAATATGTGACCAGCATCGGCTGCACGAACACCCATTATATGAATCCCCACGGCCTCACGGCCAGCGGCCACTACACTACGGCAAAAGATTTGGCCATTATTGGAAAGCGGGCCTACAACAACAGTATGTTCCGACAAATCACATCCCAGCAGTCCTATACGCTGCCGCCCACGAATCTTCGCACGGATTCCACGGTGTACATGAACCCGAATATGCTGCTCCGCACCGACAGCAAGTATTACTATCCGGGTGTCACCTGCGGCAAGACCGGCTACACCGGCACCGCCGGTCGCTGCCTCATCAGCTTTGCCACCCGCAACGGCCACACCTACATGCTCATCACCCTCGGAGGAAGCGCTTCCTCCCAGAAACCAAACAAGTACTCCATTCCGTTTGAAGACGCCAAGCTCGCATACGACGCAGCCTTCAACTATAACCTGTAAAGGAGAACACTGTCATGCATACACGCAACAGAAATACGGTACTCCGTGTTCTCCTGGTCATCCCCGTCATTCTAGCCATTCTTCTCACCAGCATGCTGCCGCTCACGAGCCATGCCGCGTACAACCGGGAAATGAAGTTCACGTCCGACATCGTCTATATGATCAGTCTGGACCAGAACACGGTCATCTTCAGCAAGAACGCCAATAAGAAGACTCCCATGGCGTCCTTGACTAAAATTACCACAGCACTTGTCACGCTGGGACATGAAAAGGATCTAAATCGCAAGGTCACGGTGACCCAGGACATGCTGGACGAGCTCAAGGGCACAAACAGTTCCACGGCAGGTCTGGTCGTCGGCGAGGTCTTCACCATTCGCCAACTCCTGAACCTCATGCTGGTCAAGAGCGCTAACGACGCGGCTGTCGTTCTCGCCCACGCTGAGGCCGGCACCACCGACAAGTTTGTCGCCATGATGAACCAGTTTGCCAAGGACCGGGGCTGCAAGAACACCCACTATGTCAACCCCCACGGACTCGACGCCGCCGGCCACTACACCACCGCCGTCGACCTCTCCAAGATCATCCGCTACGGTCTCAAGAACAGCACGTTCCGCCAAATCGTCGCACAGCCCTACTACCAAATGCCGAAGACGAACCAGCGGCCCGCCACAAAGTTTCCGAACACCAACGACCTGCTGAAGCCCGGCAGCACTTACTATTACAAGCCCTGTCGAGGCATTAAGACCGGCACCACGGACTCCGCTGGCCACTGCCTCGCATCCTACGCCACCAAGAATGGATACACCTATCTCTGCATCATCCTCTCCGGCCCGAAGGCCTATGCCGCCAACAAGAGCACAAACATTGCATTCAAGGAGACCAAAGCGGCATACGAGTGGGTCTTCAGCAATATCAAACTCCGAGTCGTTGCAGACCCGTCGGATGTTGTCGCTGTCGTCCCCGTCAATCTTTCCCGGGACGTCGACCATGTACGTCTGGTTCCCGCCAGAGAGGTCACGGCGCTCATCCCCGCCAACATCGACTCCTCGGGAATTGCGCTCAAGGTCATAAAAGGGTCTCTTCCAGACAACATCCATGCCCCCATCAAGAAGGGGGACATCATAGGAAAAGCCTATGTCATGTATGCCGGTGATGTCCTATCCACCGTCGACCTCGCCGCCGCAGACGACATCCATCAGAGCTTCTTCGGCAGCATCGGGTACGGCATTAAGCGGTTCTTCTCCTTCACCGTGGTTCAGGTCCTGCTGATTCTTGCCGTCCTCGGCGTCGGCATCTACTTCCTCCTGAAGTATCTACGTGGCGAAAAGAAGAAAGCGGATGTCACCAACATTGTCCGCATTAAGCACGGCATTACGGATGACCACAAATCCGTCCGCCTTGTCAGCACCGACTATGGTCAGAAGACCAAGCAGCCCAAGCCAAAAAAGCCCCTTGTGCCCCTTGCCGACGAGAGTGAGCGCCGGCCCCGCCGAATCTGGTCCAAGTTCTCTAGCAAGCGCTATAACAACTCGAGTCGGAAATATAAGGGCGGATCGTTCCGTCGAAGATAACGCCATCTGAATGAAAGCACCCTGTGTGGCCTGAGAGGGCCGGCAGGGTGCTTGTTTTGTGTAGGAGGTTGTGTAGTGTTTTCGGAAGGGAAAAGGTGGGGATTAACTGCATTTCGTTTCCTGCGAGAAGTTTGCAGTTAAGGAGGAACCGTGAGGGCGAGGCAATTTAACTGCTCTTAGGTAATTTCAAAAGATTTGCAGTTAATTTTGGCCCGACCCGAAGGGATGATTAACTGCACTTTCCTCTATTGTGAGAGTCTGCAGTTAACCGAGAGGATGAAAATTGGGGCCAGTTAACTGCACTTTGTTCTCTGCGGGGAGTTTGCAGTTAAAATGAAATTGCGAGGGCGGGCCCACCTAACTGCTCTATGATAATTTTTTAAGGTTTGCAGTTAACTTTGGCCCAGACAGATAGGATGATTAACTGCACTTGGGCATTTTCAGAAGGTTTGCAGTTATGCTTCCAGCCGAACAACGCTTCCTACCACCCTTCTCTTGCTCCCAGCAAGTTACAGTGATATTCCCTCTCTCCCCGCTTATTTTCCGCCGCACTTGAAAGCTCAATCGCCCCAACACATAAAAAAACACGCTGCAAACCCTTACGGGCCTGCAGCGCGTTATTCTCTTCAAGCAATATTTCGCTTAGCCAAGCTCTGCGAAGTATTTGATGGTTCTAACCATGTTGCTGGTGAAGGAGTTCTCGTTGTCGTACCAGGAAACGACCTGTACCTGATAGGTGTCGTCGTCGATCTTGGTGACCATGGTCTGGGTGGCGTCGAAGAGGGAGCCGTAGGTCATGCCGACGATGTCGGAGGAGACGATCTGGTCCTCGTTGTAGCCGAAGGACTCAGTGGCAGCAGCCTTCATGGCAGCGTTGATACCCTCGACGGTGACGTCTTTGCCCTTGACAGTGGCGACAAGGATGGTGGTGGAACCACTCGGAACCGGAACACGCTGAGCGGAGCCGATGAGCTTGCCAGCGAGTTCAGGAACTACAAGGCCGATGGCCTTTGCAGCGCCGGTAGCAGCCGGGATGATGTTGATGGCAGCAGCGCGGGCACGACGAAGGTTGCCTTTGCGATGCGGGCCGTCAAGAAGCATCTGGTCACCGGTATAAGCATGAACTGTGGTCATGATGCCAGCCTCGATGGGAGCATACTCGTTGAGAGCCTTAGCCATAGGAGCGAGGCAGTTGGTGGTGCAGGATGCAGCAGAGATGATCTTGTCATCCGGGGTAAGGGTGTCGTTGTTGGTGTTGAAGACGATGGTCTTGAGGTCAGAGCCGGCAGGAGCGGAGATAACGACCTTCTTGGCACCAGCGTCGATGTGAGCCTGAGCCTTAGCCTTAGAGGTGTAGAAACCGGTGCACTCAAGTACAACGTCTACGCCAAGCTCGCCCCAGGGAAGGTCCTTTGCGTCCTTCTCGCTGTAGATCTTGATTTCCTCGCCGTCAACAACGATGGAATCCTCTTTTGCCTCGACCTTGTCCCAGAGAGCATATCTGCCCTGAGTGGAATCATACTTCAGAAGCTGAGCAAGCATTTTCGGGTCGGTGAGATCGTTGATGGCAACGATGTCATAGCCCTCAGCTTTGAACATCTGTCTGAATGCGAGACGTCCGATGCGGCCGAAACCATTGATAGCAACTTTAACCACAGTGAAAACCTCCATTAATTTGATTCACTTGTCATAATTGAAATACTTTCTGTCAAATTGCTGACAAAAAAATATCAATTCGCGGTTCTATTATACAACTAATATTATTAATTTCAAGAATTTTTCAAGGATTCCGCGCAGACTTTCCCTATGCGCCGATCCTCCACTTCCTTGGCCGTCCAGCTGTACCCTCCGAACTCCGCGGAGGCCTCTGTTCCGTCCTCGGGGATAAAGCCCAGAATAGAGATCAAAAAGCCGCCGATTGTGTCATAATCGTCGTCCTCGGGGATCTCGATGCCGAGTTTCTCCGCCACGTCCTCGACGTCTAAGGTGCCATCCATCTCGTAGGTGCCGTCACCGGTCTTGCGGATTTCCTCCTCCTCTTCGTCGTCATACTCGTCCTGGATGCTGCCGAAGATGGACTCGATGAGGTCCTCCATGGTGATGATGCCCGCCGTGCCGCCGTACTCGTCCACGGCAACCGCCATTTGGACGTGCTTCTCATTCATGCTGCGGAACAGCTTGTCACAGCGCATGGTCTCCGGCACATAGAAAGCCTTGCGCATGATTTCCGAGGCCTTGATGTGGGTCGTCATCTCCTTCCCGACATAGGGGAGAAGATCCTTGATGTAGGCAATTCCGACAATGTTGTCAATATCTTCCTCGTAGACCGGAATGCGGGAATACCCTTCCTCCTGTGCTACGCGATTCAGTTCCTGTACCGGACACCCTGTCTCGACTGCCGTGACGTCGGTCCTATGCGTCATAAGATCCGAGACGAAGACGTCGTCAAAGGCGAAGATGTTCTTTATGTATTCACTCTGGCCGTTCTCAATGGTGCCGCTCTCCTCGCCACTGTCGACCATGGAGAGGATTTCAGCCTCCGTGATGTTGTCCTCCTCCTTCATGTGGTCAATGCCGGTCATGCGGGTGATGAGCAGGCTGATGGCATTGGAGACCACGACGGCCGGGCGATTGATCCAGTAGAAGACGAGGGCCGGTGCCGCAAAGCGCTTCAGCACGCCCACCGGACGCTTGCGCCCGATCTTCCGCGGCACAATTCCCGCCACGGACATCATGATAAGCGCCTCCGCCAGACAGACGATGAGGATGCTGCCAATCAGTGTGCCTATGGCGTCAGCCAGCTTAAGCCCGAACGCCACCATGGCAATGGCCGCAAAGAGCAGCGTCAGGAATATGCTTCCGAACGACATAGAGAGAAAGACATCGTCCTTGTGCCGGATGAGTCTCTGGACCGATTTCTTCTCGCTCTCCAGAAGTTCCTGGGCCCGGGTCTCCGGCAGCGCCATAAGGGCGGCGCGGCACAGGTAGATAAAGTCCTCCAGGATGACGATGATAACGAGACACACGATACAGGCGGTAAGATTCACAGGGCCAGGGTCGGCCATAGATAGATTCCCCTTTCGGAAACATAGTAATCAATATAGTTGTATTTCATTATAATCCATGAATATTCGGCCTGCAATCGCTGTCCCGTACGTTTTGGGCGATGCAGTGGTCCATCGCCAATAATATATATATTGTAATAGACAATATGAATTGATTTACCAAAAACGCTGTGCTAGAATGCTATTGGCATAAATGTCAATGGGGTCTTTGTGCGCTTTTTTGCACAAAGGCCCTGTGAGCCTATCAAGATTCCAATTCATTCTTTGGAGGCAGATTTAATGAGTAGAAAACTGAAAACGATGGACGGCAACACCGCTGCCGCAACCGTATCCTATGCGTTTACGGAAGTCGCTGCCATCTATCCCATCACCCCGTCCTCGCCTATGGCCGAGGTCACAGACCAGATGGCCGCTAAGGGCGTCAAGAACCTGTTTGGCCAGACGGTAAAAGTACAGGAAATGGAGTCCGAGGGCGGCGCCGCCGGTGCTGTACACGGTTCCCTCTCCGCCGGTGCTCTCACCACGACTTACACTGCATCGCAGGGTCTTCTTCTTATGATCCCGAACATGTACAAGATCGCCGGTGAGCTCCTTCCGTCCGTCATGCATGTATCCGCCCGCTGCGTCGCGAGCCACGCCCTGAACATTTTCGGTGACCACTCCGACGTCATGGCATGTCGCCAGACTGGCTACGCCATGCTCTGCTCCAACTCCGTTCAGGAGGTCATGGACCTTGGTGCGGTAGCCCATCTCGCCACCATCAAGGGCCGTGTACCGTTCCTCCACTTCTTCGACGGTTTCCGTACCTCCCACGAGGTCTCCAAGGTCGAAGTATGGGACTACAAAGACCTCGCTGACATGCTCGACTGGGACGCTGTCAACGCTTATCGCAGACGTTCCCTCAACCCGGAGCATCCGGTACAGCGCGGTTCCGCCCAGAACCCCGACATGTTCTTCCAGGCTCGTGAGGCATGCAACCCCTACTATGACAACATCGTAGGCATTACCGAAGACTACATGAACGAGGTCAACAAGCGCATCGGCACTGACTACAAGCTCTTCAACTACTATGGCGCTGAGGACGCAGAGTCCGTCATCGTCGCCATGGGTTCCATCTGCGGAACCATCGAGGAGACCATCGACTATCTCAACGCCAAGGGTGCAAAGGTCGGCCTTGTCAAAGTTCACCTCTACAGACCGTTCTCCGCTGAGCATCTTATCGCCGCCATTCCGGACACCGTCAAGAAGATCACCGTCCTTGACCGTACCAAGGAGCCCGGTTCTCTCGGCGAGCCGCTCTATCTCGACGTAGTCGCTGCCCTCAAGGGTTCGAAGTTCACCGACGTTCCGGTCTATGCCGGCCGCTTCGGTCTCGGTTCCAAGGACACCACTCCGAGCCATATCATCCCGGTCTACGAGAATATGGACAAAGAGGAGCCGCAGGATCACTTCACGCTCGCCATCAACGACGACGTCACCCACCACAGCCTTCCCGTCTCCGACGTCAAGGACACCGCTCCTGCCGGAACCTATTCCTGCAAGTTCTGGGGTCTCGGCTCTGACGGTACTGTCGGTGCCAACAAGAACTCCATCAAGATCATCGGCGACAACACCGACATGAAGGTACAGGGCTACTTCTCCTATGACTCGAAGAAGTCCGGCGGTATCACCGTATCCCACCTCCGTTTCGGCGACCAGCCCATCAAGTCCGCTTACCTCATCAACAGCGCAGACTTCGTCGCCTGCCACAACCAGTCCTACATTGACAAATATGCCATGGTTCAGGACCTGAAGGACGGCGGTACATTCCTTCTCAACTGTGAGTGGGAAACTCTTGAGGAGCTCGACAAGAATCTCCCGAATTCCGTCAAGAAATATATGGCACAGCATGGCATCAAGTTCTATGTCATCGACGCCTCGAAGATTGCCCGCGGAGTTGGCCTTGGAAACCGCGTTTCCACCATCCTCCAGTCCGCATTCTTTAAACTCACCCAGATCATCCCCGGAGACAAGGCTCTTCAGCTCATGAAGGACGCCGCCACCCGCTCCTTCTCCAGAAAGGGCGAGGACATTGTCCGCATGAACCATGAGGGCATTGAGCAGGGCTTCAACGCTGTCCATGAAATCGAAGTTCCGGCCGCTTGGGCTGACCTTCCGGACACCGACGCCTCCTCTGCCTTCCAGGTCGAAATCACCGACCCGGCACTCAAGAAGTTTGAGCAGGACATTCTCACTCCGGCAAACCTCCAGAAGGGCGACGACATTCCGGTCTCCGCATTCTCCGGCGTAGAGGACGGCACATTCCCGCTCGGCTCCTCTGCTCTTGAGAAGCGCGGCGTTGCTCCGTTCAACCCGGTTTGGGACCCGACAAAGTGCATCCAGTGCAACCAGTGCGCATATGTCTGCCCGCACAGTGTCATCCGTCCGGTAGCCCTCACTGAGGAAGAGGCCGCCAATGCTCCCGAGAACATGAAGATGACTGACCTCCGTGGCCTCCCGGGCATGAAGTTTGCCATCGTTGTCTCCGCTTACGACTGCACCGGCTGCGGTTCCTGCGCCAACATCTGCCCGGCAGGTGCCAAGGACAAGGCCAAGACTGCCCTCACCATGCAGCCCTTCGAGGACCACAAAGAGGAAGAGGCTTCTTATCTCTATGGCATGAGCCTTCCGGACAAGCAGGAAGTCTTCGACAAGTTTAAGATCACCACCGTCAAGGGCTCTCAGTTCCACCATCCTTACTTCGAGTTCTCCGGCGCCTGCGCAGGCTGCGGCGAGACCCCGTACGCAAGACTGGTATCCCAGCTCTACGGTGACAAGATGTACATCGCCAACGCCACCGGCTGCTCCTCCATCTGGGGCAACTCCGCACCGTCCACTCCTTACTGCAAGGACGCAAGAGGCAAGGGCCCGGCTTGGTCCAACTCCCTCTTCGAGGACAACGCTGAGTTCGGTTTCGGTATGTTCATCGCCAACCGTCAGATCCGCGCCCGTCTCCTTGAGGATGTCAACAAGGTCGCTGACGCTGCCGACGCCTCTGACGAGGTAAAGGCCGCTGCCAAAGACTGGGTTGACACCTATGACGACGCCACTGCAAACGCTGGTCCTGCTGAGAAGCTCGCCGCTGTTCTCTCCAGCGCCACCTTCGCAGACGCCGACGTACAGGCTGCTGCCAAGGACGCTCTGAATGACTCCGACTACCTCGCCAAGAAATCCCAGTGGATCTTCGGCGGCGACGGCTGGGCCTATGATATCGGCTTCGGCGGACTCGACCACGTACTCGCCCAGAACGAGGATGTCAACGTTCTCGTCTTCGACACCGAGGTTTACTCCAACACCGGCGGACAGGCTTCCAAGTCCACTCCTACCGGCGCCATCGCTCAGTTCGCTGCCTCCGGTAAGACTGTCAAGAAGAAAGATCTCGGACAGATCGCTATGAGCTACGGCTACGTCTACGTTGCACAGGTCGCCATGGGCGCCAACGTCAACCAGACCCTCAAGGCCATCCATGAGGCCGAAAGCTACAAGGGCCCGTCCCTCATCATCGCTTACGCTCCGTGCATCAACCACGGTATCCGCGGCGGTATGGGTATCTCCCAGACCGAGGAGAAGAGAGCAGTAGAGTCCGGTTACTGGAACCTCTATCGCTACAACCCGGCACTCATCGCCGAGGGCAAGAACCCGTTCTCCCTCGACAGCAAGGAGCCGACCTCCAGCTACAGAGACTTCATCCTCAACGAGGTCCGTTACAGCTCGCTGAAACGTGCCTTCCCGGACAAGGCTGACGCCCTGTATGCCAAGTCTGAGGCCGACGCAAAGGCCAAGCTGACACATCTTGAGAGACTCAAAGCTCTCTATGCTCCGGATGAGGATTAACTGTAGGAATCTCCTATTTAAAGTCCTTGCCAAACCAAGTTATTTGGTATAAACTGACAATAGAAGTGGCGCTGAGTTCACGCTCGGCGCCTTTTCTTTGCAATGCAAAAAGCAAATTATCCAAAATTTGCTTCAACTTTGTGGGAAATTATATCAGAGTTCGAAAAGGAGGAATCTTCCAATGGCTAAATATGTTATGGCTCTTGACCAGGGAACCACTAGTTCGAGAGCAATCGTATTTGACAAGGATGGAAAGATCGTAACGAAATCCCAGAGAGAGTATGAGCAGATCTATCCGCAGGCCGGCTGGGTCGAGCACAACCCCATGGACATTCTCTACAGTGAGTATCAGTCCGTGGCCACCATCCTCGGTGAGGGTGAGGTAAGCCCGAGAGACATCGCCTGCCTCGGTGTCACCAACCAGCGTGAGACCACCATTCTCTGGGACAAGACCACCGGTCGTCCCGTCTACAACGCCATCGTCTGGCAGTGCCGCCGCACCGCTGACTTCTGCGAAGAGCTGAAAAAGAAACCCGGTTTTACCGACTATGTCTATGAGCACACCGGACTCGTCGTCGACGCCTACTTCTCCGCATCGAAGATCAAATGGATCCTCGACAATGTCCCGGAGGCCCAGCAGGTCCTCGAAGCCGGCAACCTTCTCTTCGGTACTGTTGAGACCTGGCTCATCTGGAACTTGACCGGCGGCGCCGTTCATCCGGAGTCCGCAGTCCATGTTACCGACTACTCCAACGCCTGCCGCACCATGCTGTTCGACATCGACACGCTTCAGTGGGACGAGCACCTCTGCGAGGAAATCGGCGTTCCCATGGAAATTCTTCCGAAGCCTGTCACGAACAGTGAGGTCTATGGTCTCGTAGCACCTGGAATCCAGGGCCTTGAGGGCCTCGAGGGCACCCCCATTTCCGGTGCCATCGGTGACCAGCCCGCCGCCCTGTTCGGCCAGAACTGCTACAAGCCCGGCATGGTCAAGAGCACCTATGGTACAGGCTGCTTCCTTCTTATGAACACCGGTTCCAAGCTCGTACATTCCAAGAACAACCTTGTAACCAACGTCGCTTGGGCACTCGGTGACGAAGTGACCTATGACCTTGAGGGTTCCGCCTTCAACGCCGGCTGCGTCATCCAGTGGCTCCGTGACGAGCTCAAAATGATCGACAAGGCTCCGCGCTGCGACGAGCTCGCTGAGTCCGTTGACGACGCCAATGGCATCTATCTCGTACCGGCCTTCACCGGTCTTGGTGCCCCGTATTGGGACATGTATGCCCGCGGCTGCATCGTAGGTCTTACCCGTGGCGTAAACAGAGCACACTTTGCCCGTGCCGTTCTCGAGGCCATCTGCTATCAGGTCGTTGACCTCCTGCTCGCCATGCAGAACGACTCCGGTATTGAGATCGACTCCGTCCGTGTCGACGGCGGTGCCTCCGTCTCCAATATCATGATGCAAATTCAGTCCAACTTCATCAACTGCGAAGTCAATCGCCCGAAGGTCGTAGAGACCACCGCACTTGGCTGCGCATACTGCGCCGGACTTGCCGTCGGCTTCTGGAAGGATCTCGACGAGGTCTCCCAGAACCGCGAGGTCGCCAAGGTCTACTATCCGGACATGGATGACGACGAGAGACAGAAGCTCTACAAGGGCTGGAAGAAAGCTGTCACCCGCGCCATGGACTGGATCGACCACGAATAAATCCACCCATAACAACCAAAAGGAACCGCTCTCCGGAACGGTTCCTTTCTTTTATGCAACATATCAGGTTTGAGGGGCCGATTATTACAAATCTTCGTCATTATCATCAAAAAAACGAGGCAACTCTGCCAAATACTTGTTTACAGGGAAAACCTTGCTTGCTATAATACTCTAGATAGTTAATTCAGTAACTTTTCAGGAGGAAAAAGGTATGAATTCAGAACGTTATTCCAAGCAGGCCCTCATCCCGGAAATCGGAGACGACGGGCAGGATATCCTGAATGATGCCAGTGTCCTTGTCATAGGAGCCGGTGGACTCGGCACAACGCTCCTCTACAATCTCGCCTCTGCCGGTGTCGGCACCATAGGCATTGCAGACCACGAAATTGTCCGTGTCCCGAACCTCAACAACCAGTACATCCATTTTGAGGATGATATCGGAAGCCTAAAGGTCATCTCTGCCACCCGCAAGCTTCGGGCCTATAACAGTATGATCAATATCATCCCCCATGCCACCGCCATCAACAAGGACAACGCCATAGAGGTCATCAGCCAGTATGACGTCGTCGCCATGGCCGTGGAGGACACCCAGGCCGCCATGATCGTGAATGAGGCTTGTGTGGAACTGGACAAGCCCTTTGTCATCAGCGGCATGAACGGCTTCAGCGGTTCCCTCTTCTTTGTGAAGCCCCACGAGACCCCCTGTCTCGGCTGTCTCTACGGCACCAAGACCCCGCCGGAGGAGAACAACGGAGCACTTGGCTCTGTCATTGCCACCATCTCCGCCATGCAGGCCACCCTCATTCTGGAGTATATCCTCGGAATGGATATCCCAGAGGCGGGCAAGCTTATCTACTACAATGCGAAAGACATGACCATGGAGACCGTCCCAGTAGATATCAAAGCGGACTGTCCCGTTTGCGGCTCCGGTCACAGCGAGGACGACGACATCTAAAAAATCAAGCATGCTGCAGAAAATTTTGCAGCATGCTTATTTTTTCTTTATTATGATTTTCTGTGTGCTGTCAGGACATACAACAGGGCGCATACCAGAGAGAACCCGGCAATGCCCATCATGACGCCGCTGGCAATTTTACGGCCCTTATTGGACTGGAGGGGGTCCTTCGACGCAACAGTTGTCTCATTGATTTTCGAGACCAACACCCGTTTCGGCGGCTGAGAGGTATGGAGCGTTGCGAGCATGTCCTTTCCGCCCTCCGGGACACGGCCTTTCGGTGTGACAGCCGCAGAGGCTTTTTTCCCTGCCGCCCTTTTCACCGTTCTGCGCCGCGGTGTCTTGCGGTAGCGCTTTCCAGAACTGCGCTTTCCTCTATTGTCTTGGGAGTAGACGTACCTCGCCGTGGACCTGGGGTGAACAGTCTGCACCTCCGAGGGCTTGCCGAGGTCAAAGCCGTGTTTCTGCTGCACCTGACCCTCCGGCCGCGTGCCCGTTATCTGATAGAGACTTTCCGCCGATGCCGTGACCGGGGCAGCCATCAAAAAAACAACCAGGATAAGAGCCAGTATCCGACCCCATTTTCCGGCCGATCTTCTCATAACGTATTCCTTTCGCAAAGTATAATACTACATATAGTACTTTACTTCTTTTTCCGTTGTTTTGTCAACGTGGGCGCGATTGACTTTTCCCATATGACCGATTAAACTTTTTATAATCAATATTCTGTATAGAAGGAGTTTAACTCTATGAAAGCTTCTGAATCCAGCGAGCGCTACGTCGGGAAGGTACGCGAGTGCTGCAACTACGCAGTACGCTCTGCCAAAAACTTCTCCGGCTCCGACGCCAACAGCAGCCGGCAGCCTGGTGGCAGCGGCGAAGCAGCGCTCCGCGAAAATCTGAAAAAGGATCTTGCTTCTTTCACGGATGAAGTCGAAGAAGTTCCAGTCCGCGTTCGCCAGAAAGCGCCAACCGCTGTACACCGCTGGACTCTGTATCTTATGCTTATCACAGCAGTGCTTGCCATTCTCGGAAGCTTCCTGCACGGTGCAGCCGGCGTCATCCTCTTCAGCAGTGCCACCCTGTTTGCCCTTCTCACCCTATTTGCCTCCTTTGGCATTTTTGGAAAGAATGCGGGAAATGTCTCTTCGGCTGATCTCTATGCCGTAAGAAAGCCTCTGAAGGCAACGGAGCACCGTATCATTCTTCAGGCCAATCTGGATGCACCGTTCCAGACCAAACGCTCCACCGGTGCCATCGCCCTTCAGAAATTCTTCGCCGTCTGTGGATCTGTTCTGTATCTGGTCTTCTCCGTTCTCTGCATGCTGGCAGACGCCATCTCTCTGGCCCTTCCAGTCTGGTTCCATTTCCTCGCCTTTCCGCTGCTCCTGTTCCTCATCGCCCCGCTGGTACTGTCCCGCTCCGTCTCGACGAAAAGCTCTTTCCCAGGCGTCTCGGACAACCTGAGCGGCTGCTACGCCGCCGCAGGGGCCGCACGCTACCTCTCAGAGGAAGGCGTCCGTCTCAACAATACGGAAATCGATATCCTCCTGACTACTGGAAAATCCAACCAGCAGGAGGGAACTCGTACTTTCCTCAAAAAGTATGAGTCGTCTCTGAAGGAAGTGGACACCACTGTCCTCTGCCTCGACTCCCTCTATGACCTGGATTCTCTGAACACCACCGCCACGGGTCGTAAACTGAATCGCGCACTGGCGGAGGCCGTGGAAAATGCCGGCGTAATGCTCGCCGACCACACCCCCAAGTACCACACGACCGAGGCCGATCTCTTCCGGAAATCCGGAGTCCCTGCTGTTCTGCTCACCTCCCTGCCGGATGAGGCCCCGGAATTCTACCGTTCCGAGGAGGATGACACTTCCCGGCTCGATGTCCGTTCCACGGAGGCAGCCATCAAGATTGCCCTCGAGATCGCCTTCCTGAAGGACGACCCTGAATCGGATTTTTAATCAACAAGCAATATTACAGAAAAAGTGTGCGGAAACCCCACTTCAGGGTCTCCGCACACTTTTATTCTTTTGCGTCATTGGATTGTATGACCATGAGCCTTCCGCTTAAGAAGCTGAGTTTCGCAGAACTCCCAAGGATCTCATTGCTCACGCCCAGTGTCGTGTTTGCCGGAAGCGTGTAGTCGTTCAGCGGATATTTTGCCCCCTCCACCGTCAGCCCTATTACCGGGTTTCCATAGGCAATAAGGCCAAGATAGTAAAAGCGGTCTCGCTTCACCGTATACTGCCCGGGATTCAGCACGGAGACCCGATTGAAACCGTCCTCCAGTGAAACCCTACAGCCGCTGTCCGCACATTTTAGGAGCAGCCCTATGTTTCCCATGGTATGGTCAAAACGCCCGCCAAGGCCGCCCAGAATGACGATATCCTTATGGCCTCGGGACACCGCCAAGTCCAGCGCCGCTTCGGTGTCGGTCATGTCCTTTTCCCTGGGGAGAAGGATGAGGTCGTCCCGGTCCGGCTTTTCCATGGAGTCGTAGTCCCCGATGAGAGCTGTGGGTTCCAGTCCTAGGTTCTCAGCTAGTTTGAGGCCGCCATCTGCGGCTATTACCTCTGACCAGTCCTCCTGCCGCAGCTCTGGTATACTCCTAAATCCATCAATATGGGAAGTAATGATTAGGCAGCGGCTCATTTATTCTTCTTTGCCTTTTTCTTGTCGCCCTTGCTGGCCAGTTTTTTCACCTTTGCCGGCAGCATATCATCCGGAATGAACTGGGCTACCTTGTGCGCTGCAGGAAGCAGCAGATTGGCAAGCGATGCGGGCATACCCGTGGCCACAAGCTGAGCCGAATCCGAGATACGTGCCCCATCAAGCCGCAGCACGATGGCCGCCACCATATCCTCGGAGAGAATTCCGTGGGTATATGCCGTCAGGCGGTTGAAGGGGCAGTCCAGCAGGGTCTGATAAATGCCCTCCTGCCGGATTGGATCCTTGGACAGCTTTTCCGCCGTCTTGCGGCAGAGTTTTTCCAGACGACCGCGCTTTTTCTCATCCTTTATGTCGGCGATGCACGATTCTGTCGTAAAGAGCGGCTCCTCGTCTCCATCCAGATGATAACGGAGAACAAACTCAAAGGCCGTCATGTCCACAGACTCCAGGTCACAGTCAAAATACTCCGGAGCGCGGGCGCGGTAGTCCAGGTCACCAAAGCCGCGGATATTTAGGACAACATGGCCCATAAGGCGAATATCCTTGCTGGAGCCACCAATATAGATACCATACTCGCCGGGCTCGATTTGCCACCCGTCATGTTCTGTACTGTAGTATTCAAAAGCCGTATGGTCCAGAGTAAATGTGACAGTCTTTGTCTCTCCGGCACGGAGGAAGATTTTTGTGAAAGCCTGAAGTTCCTTGGAGGCGCGGTACAGATAACTCTCCCCTGCGTCATGGAACCCGACGTAGAGCTGGGGAACCTCCGCGGCATCCATTCCGCCGCTATTCGTCACAGTAAAGGTGACGGTGAGAGTATCCGACTCGTCCATTTCCGTCCGGTCAAGCTGCAAGTCGTGGTAGTCAAAGTCCACATAGCTGAGGCCATGACCAAAGGGATACTGGACACGGATACCCGCTTTCTCATAGTAGCGATACCCCGCGTAGATGCTCTCCCGATACTGAACCCGATTCTGCTCGTCCGGCTCGAGATAGGAACGTCCGGGGATATCATTCTCCGAGAGCGGCCAGGACTCTGCCAGTTTGCCGCTGGGCGAGACTTTGCCGAGCAGGATATTGGTCAGCGCCTCCCCTGCGCCCTCGCCGAGCAGACCGGCATATAAGATGGCCGCTGTCCGCTCCGCCCAGGGCATTTCCACAGCACTGGCAGTCATGAGAATAACGGCGACATTGGAGCAGGCGTCTGTCACCGCTTCAATGAGTTTGTCAGCGCCGGCTGGGAGTTTCATAGACCCGTTGTCCATGCCCTCTGCCACGGCTGATTCTTCGCAGCTGACAAAGACGAGTACCTTTTGTGCCTCCTGCGCAGTGGCCACCGCCTCCCGGATAAGGGTGCCGTCGGCATAGTCCATGTTGTCCAGATGGTAGCCGTCCGCATAGGTCAGGTGGCGGCATTCGCGGAACAGGGCATCATAGGGGGACATGACCCGATAGGGCTCGACCCGGGCGCTTCCATGGCCCTGGATGAGCGGCGTCTTGGCGCGGGCACCAATGACCGCCACGCTGTCCTGGCGATTCAGCGGCAGCATGCCGCGCTCATTCCGAAGTAAAACAGGGCAGCCCTCGGCGAGCTCCACTGCCACCTCATGGTCTGTCTCAAGGTCGAGAGCAGGAGGTGCTTCTTCGGTCAGCGGATCCGCCTTTTCCGCAAGTTCCAGAACACGGGCAGCGGAGCGCTGTATTTCCTCTTTCGTGACGTGATCTTTCCGATATGCCGCCATGATTTTCTGTGGCGTGACGTTCCCGGTGCCAGGCATGTCGAGGTCTATACCGGCCTTTAATGCTGCAGCACGGTCATTTACTGCGCCCCAGTCACTAAGAACAATTCCTTTGTAGTGCCACTGGTCCCGAAGGACATCCTGCAGCAGCCAGCTGCTCTCGGTGACATATTTTCCGTTGAGCTTGCCATAAGAGGCCATAACTGCCCACGGGGACGATTTCTCCACGGCAATTTCGAACGGTCGGAGATAGAGTTCCATAAGGGCGCGGTCGTCAATGACCGAGTCGGCCCGAAGGCGCCCCTTTTCTGTACTGCTGATGCCAAAATGCTTCACTGCAGCACCGACGCCCTGGGACTGAATTCCCTCAATCTCCGCTGCGGCGAGTTCTCCTGTGAGTACCGGATCCTCTGAGAGATATTCAAAATTTCTACCGCCCAGCGGGGAACGTTTCAGATTGGCCGCAGGGGCCAGAAGAAGAGCGGTACCCTTTGCACGGCACTCCGTACCAAGGGTCTCTCCGAGCAGGTGCATGCTGCCCACGTCCCAAGAGCCGGCCATGGCCGACGGGGACGGGAAGCAGACCGTCTGATATTCTTTGCTGAGGCCTGCCGTGCCATTTCCCATTCGGACGGAGGGGATGCCAAGCCGCGTGGAACCGGTGGTGCGCCATTTCCCGGTGCCGGTGAGGAAGCCGCACTGTTCACGGAGTGACAGCTCGTCGAACCAGATCGTATATTTCATGCAGAGACCTCCTGATTATACATTTCAATTTCATTATACCATTGGATTATGTTAAAATAGGATAAATTTAACCGGGGAGTGAGTCTATATGTGGAAAAAAGTGACGGCTGTGGTTCTCTGTCTCATTTTTGCCGCCTTACTTCTGTCATCCTGCGGGAAATCTTCCAAAAGCTTTGCGCTTCCTCTGGAAAAGCCAGCGACAAGCTGTGACCCACAGATCGCTGACGGAAACGGCCTCCGCTCCATCGCCAATAACACATTTGAGGGCCTGGTCCGCCTTGACCGGGACGGCCGCCCCATTCCCGGCGCCGCCTCCAGCTGGACCATCTCCGGCGGCGGAACCATCTACACTTTCCACCTTCGCCAGGGACAGAAATGGCATCTGACCGACGGCATGGAGGACATTCTTGGAAAAAGCTATAAAAAGACTTTTTCAACGGCTGTGACCGCGGATGACTTTGTATTCGGTCTCCAGAGGGCGGTGGCGTCCTCTACAGACAGTCCCATGGCCGCCTCACTGTTCTGCATTCTAAATGCAGAGGCCATCCATGCCGGGGCAACCCCCTCTGCCCTAGGCGTCCGCTCCCTTGGCCCTTACACGGTTCAAATTCAACTCGAGTGGCCAAATGCCAACTTCCTGGCCGCTCTGGCATCTGCACCTGCCATGCCCTGCAACCGGAGCTTCTTCCATGCGACGGCTGGGCGCTACTGTTTGGACGGAGACCTCGCACTCTGTAATGGCCCTTATTATGTCTCCAGCATCAACTCCACAACAGGTGGAGTTCTTCTGAAAAAGAATCCGGACTATCAGGGAGAGTATCCCGCGCTGGCTGATTCCTTAAGTTTTGTCTATGCGGATGACCTCGGTGGTGTCGGATCCGGAAGTTCTACGGAACCGGAACAGCAGGAGAGCACAAACGGTGATCCGGTACCGGTGGACATTCTAACCTCTATCCAGTCTGAGAGCGGTCTCTCCGCCGGAGTGGTGGATGCGGACGAGGTCACCAATCTTCCCCGCAAATACAAAACCACTTCGTACGAGAACCAGGTCAAGCTGCTCTGCTTTAATCAGAAGAGTAAACTGGCCAAAAATGGAAGTCTCCGCATGGCCCTCGCCTGTGCCACCGACGTCACAGCTATTCGGGAAATTGACAGCCGTGCCCCCTCCGGAATCATTCCGGCCGGCTCTATGACCACTGCTGGGAAGAATTATCGCCGTAGCGCAGGCTATGTCGTTCTCGGGAAGCCGGATCTCAACAAGGCGAAAAAGTATTTTGCCGGAATCAAGGCCCTTCAGGACAGCGAGGAGGAAAACAAAGGCACTGTCTACGGAGACACGCCGGACACCTTGAATATCACGCTTATCTGCCTTGCCAACGATCGAGGGGCCGCCCAGTCCCTTGTCCAAAACTGGCAGAAAATATTTGGTACCACCCTATCTGTCACTGTAAAGACCTATCCCAACCAGCTGAAACTGAACAGCGCTCTGGAAAAGGGAAAATATGATATTGCCTATACCTCGTACCGTACAGATGACGCCTATGCCGTCAATTTCCTTGACACCTTCACCGGAACCAGTTCTGCCAACTTTATTGGCCTGAACGACCCCGCATACAATGCTCTTGTTGCCAAGGCCAGAACCGCTTCCATGGATGGCAGTATTGCCGCCTGCTGCAAAGAGGCTGAGCGGTATCTTATTCAAAAGGGCTACATAATTCCCATCCGTCAGGAGAGCAGCAGCCTCGTTTCCAACAAGGGAGCTAAGGATATCTTTGCAGACCCGGCCGGTGCGGTTCTCTCGGCCTTCATTTTGGAAGAGGAAAAATAAGAAATTCTTTGTGACAATAGAATCCAGAGAAACGCAAAAGGCGTGCTGTCAACTGTGGCAGCACGTCTTTCGCATTCTTTGAAGGAGTCCTAATGATTTTAGGAGATTAATTGTTATACGGGTTTGTTGATAGTCTTCTTCACATATGTGGTATGGAGAAGCTTGTGAGCAAGTTCAGAGCCAGGAGCGCCGAGATAAGTGGCGTAGATTTCCTTGATGGCCGGGTTCTCGTGGGACTTGCGGACCGGATTGTTCTTATCAAGGTCATAGAGAACCTTGGCACGCTCGGCACGGATATCCGTGAAGTTGCGGACATCGGCGTGAACCTGAGGCTGACCGCCGCCGTTGACGCAGCCGCCTGGGCAAGCCATGATCTCAATGAAATCATACTCTTTCTCACCGCTCTCGACCATGTCGAGAAGTGCTCTGGCGTTGGCAAGACCGGAAGCAACCGCAACACGGACTGTGAGACCGGCAACTTCATAGGTTGCCTCTTTGATGCCCTTAACACCGCGGACATCAACAAAGTCAACATTCGGAAGGTCTTCGCCAGTGAGGGTTTCAACAGCAGTACGAAGAGCTGCCTCCATAACGCCACCGGTTGCGCCGAAGATGACACCGGCTCCAGAACCGAGGCCAAGCGGAAGATCAAAATCCTCCTCCGGAAGAGCGTCGTAGTCAATACCGGCGCGCTGCATCATTCTGCCGAGCTCACGGGTGGTGAGGACATAGTCGACATCCGGATAACCGGCGCCGGCCTGATCGTCACGGCCAATTTCGCCCTTCTTTGCAGTGCAGGGCATGACGGAGACGGAGACGATGTTTGCTGGGTCAATTCCCATCTTCTCGGCATAGTAGCTCTTTGCTACGGCACCGAACATCTGCTGCGGGCTCTTGCAGGAGGACAGATTGTCGGTGAGCTCCGGATAATAGTGCTCACAGAAGTTAATCCATCCGGGGGAGCAAGAAGTAATAAGCGGAAGTTTGCCGCCATTCTTGACGCGGTCAATAAATTCGTTGGCCTCTTCCATAATGGTGAGGTCGGCGGAGAATACGGTATCAAATACCTTATCAAACTTCAGTCTGCGAAGGCCGGCTGCAAGTTTGCCCTGAGCGTCGGTGCCAATGGGCTTGCCGAAGCACTCTGCAAGGGCTGCACGGACAGCAGGAGCTGCCTGGACAATGACATATTTCTCCGGATCATTGATGGCATGGAATACATCATCAATGTTGCTCTTCTCATAGAGTGCACCGACCGGGCAAGCGGTAATGCACTGGCCACAGTAGACGCAGGCGGTATCATTCAGAGGCAGGTCGAATGCACAGGTGATTTCGCTCTTGAAGCCGCGGTTCGACGCGCCGATAACGCCAATGCTCTGTACATTTCCGCAGGCTGCAACGCAGCGGCGGCAGAGAATGCACTTGGAGTTATCACGGATCATGTGGGGTGCGGAGTCGTCAATACCGCCCCATCTTCTCTCGCCGTCATAGAAGTCGGCATCGTCAATGCCGTACTCCCAGCAGAGGGACTCCAGTTCACATTTGCCGGAACGTACGCAGGAGAGGCAGGACCGGTTGTGATTCGAGAGGAGAAGCTGAAGATTGATCTTTCTATTGTGGGCAATGAGCTCACTGTTGGTCACGACGTCCATGCCGTCGGCTGCCGGGAATACACAAGCAGCTGCGAGTTTCGGAGAGCCGTTGACCTGGACAAGGCACATACGACATGCGCCGATGCCGTTATCGACATCTTTCAGATAGCAGAGTGTCGGAATACGGATTCCGGCGATATGGGCTGCCTCGAGAATAGTGGAGCCCTTCGGTGCGGTGACCTCGACGCCATCAATGGTCAAGGTGATGGTTTCTTTATTGTCAGCCAAAACAATTCCTCCTTATTACGCCTTGGAGACCGCATCAAACTTACATACGGTCTGGCAGGTTCCACACTTGACGCAGGCAGCCGGGTCAATGACAAGGCTCGGGCGCTTGTGGCCTTCCGGTGTGTACTTCGTGACGGAGATTGCATTGGCAGGGCAGTTACGCATACACATGGTACAGCCCATGCACTTCTCACGGTCGATGGTGTAGACAAGAAGGTCGGAGCAGACGCCCGCCGGGCAATGCTTGTCCACAATGTGAGCAATATACTCGTCACGGAAATATTTCAGGGTTGAGAGTACGGGGTTCGGAGCGGTCTGTCCGAGTCCGCACAGAGAGTTGGTCTTGACAAAGTAGGCAAGATTTTCCAGCTTGTCGAGATCATCCATAGTGCCGTTGCCGCTAGTGATCTTCTCAAGGATTTCGAGCATACGCTTTGTTCCGAGACGGCACGGAGTACATTTACCGCAGGACTCGTCAACGGTGAACTGCAGGAAGAATTTTGCAATGTCGACCATGCAGTTGTCCTCGTCCATGACGATGAGTCCGCCGGATCCCATGATGGAGCCGATTTCGGCGAGGTGCTCATAATCCATGGGCACGTCGAAGAACTGGGCCGGAATACATCCGCCGGAGGGGCCGCCGGTCTGGGCCGCTTTAAACTTCTTCCCGTTGGGAATGCCGCCGCCGACTTCCTCGACGACCTGGCGAAGAGTGGTGCCCATGGGAACCTCAACGAGGCCGGTGTGCTTGATTTTTCCGCCAAGGGCGAATACTTTCGTTCCCTTGGACTTCTCGGTACCCATGGCAGCAAACCACTCGGGTCCGTTATTGATGATCTGGGGAATGTTGGCCCAGGTCTCTACGTTGTTCAGGATAGAGGGCTTCTGGAAAAGACCCTTGTTAGCCGGGAACGGAGGACGGGGACGGGGCTCACCGCGTTTACCCTCAATGGAGGTCATGAGTGCGGTCTCCTCGCCGCAGACGAAAGCTCCGGCGCCAAGACGGATATCAATGTCAAAATCAAATCCGGTTCCAAGGATGTTCTTTCCGATGAGGCCGTAGTCTTTTGCCTGTTTCAGGGCAATCTGAAGACGTTTAACGGCGATGGGATACTCCGCACGGACATAGATATAGCCCTGATTGGATCCGATAGTGTAACCGGCAATGGCCATTGCCTCCAGAACGGAGTGCGGGTCACCTTCAAGGACAGAACGGTCCATGAATGCGCCAGGGTCACCCTCATCGGCATTGCAGCAGACATATTTCACGTCGCCCACAGCGTTCTTGGCGAATTTCCATTTGAGACCCGTGGGGAATCCGGCGCCGCCGCGGCCGCGAAGACCGGCATCTAATAGGCACTGGATTACGTCGTCCGGAGTCATGGTGGTGAGAACCTTCTCCAGAGCGGTGTAGCCGTCCATGGCGAGATACTCATCAATGTTCTCTGGGTCAATGACACCGCAGTTGCGAAGGGCAACACGTTTCTGAATCTTATAGAAACTGGTGTCGTCAAGAGATGTGGTCTTCTCTCTTGTAACCTCGTCCTCATGGACAAGACGCTCAACGACACGTCCTTTCAGAAGGTGCTCTTCCACGATTTCCGGGATGTCGTCCACCGTGACACGGCTATAGAAGACATCTCCAGGATAGATGATCATGATGGGGCCCAGTTCGCAGAGACCGAAACATCCGGTCTGGACTACTTTGACCTCATCCTCGAGGCCCTTTTTCTTGATCTCAGAAACTAGAGCCTCCTGAATTTTGCCGGAACCGCTGGCGGTACATCCGGTGCCGCCGCAGACCATAACATGTGTTCTGTACATACTCTGCCTCCGTTATACGTTCGAGTAGCCGATGGTGTACTCTTTTACGATATTCCCTTTTTCCAGATGCTCTGCGACGACGCGTTTCGCCTTGTCGGCGGTCATTTTTACATAGGTCGTCTTCTGGTCACCATCGAACACTTCCACGACGGGCTCATACTGGCAGATACCAATGCAGCCGGTCTGCTCCACGCTGACCTTGCCGCCCAGGCCCTCTTTGTTGACCTCCTCAACGAAGGTGTTGAGGACGGGACGGGCGCCGGCAGCAATTCCGCAGGTGGCCATTCCGACTACGACGCGGACAGCCCCCTCTTTTTCGCGGAGAGCCATTTTCGCCTTGGTCTGTTCCCGGATGGCGGCGAGCTCCTGCAAACTTTTCATAACATTAATCCTCCTTCAGATCATGGTATTGTTCTTCGAGATATTCACGAATCCACACAAGGATATCCGGTTCATTGACCGGCACGTCCGGGCCCAGCTGCTGCCGGACCTCCCCCATGTCGAGGTCGACGCTCTTTCCATCCTTACCGTGGTGAAAGATAAAATTGATTTCCGGACTCCCCTGGATCAGAGTCAGGATAGTGGAGACAATGTCCCCCAGCGGCATGCAGTCGATGTGGTCGGTATGAAACTCTGCCGTAACGCGGGTTCCATGTTCCGGTGCGGGAGCCTGTATGGACTCCACACGGAGTGACCCACCAGTCTGTTCGGCGGCCATCTGAAACAGCGGCACGCCCATGCCCACTTTTCTTGTGGTGCGGGTCGTATAGAACGGATCCGTAAGCCTCTGAACGGTCGGTTCATCCATACCCTTTCCGTTGTCTGCGATGCAGATTTTCATGGAAGAACCGTTCTCCTCAATGTCAATGACGATTCGGTCCGCTCCGGCCTTCACACTGTTCTCCGCAATGTCCAGGATATTCAGCGAAAGTTCCTGCAAATTCAAACGCCTCCTGGGTCATGTGATTTCCATTTGTTGGCGAAGAAGCTGGAATACGGCATCCGCCGGGCTACCCTCGTCCCCAACCTCTAGAGAAAACTCTGCCTGTTCAGGGATGGCCTCCGGTCGGTGAGAGTCGGAACCATATACCGCAAGCAGGCCTTTCAAATTGGGGTACTGTTCCGGATAGGTCTCCCGATTCTTCGGCTCCCGGTACTCTGCAATCCGAAATGGTGGTTCCGCCGGAAATGTTCCGAGCACGGCAATGATGCCGTTGGCGTCCCGATCCACATGGGCCGGATAACAGACACCACCATATTCCACTGCGAGGCGGTATGCCTCTCCCAGGCTCAGCTGGGTGGCATTGGGAAGCAGGTCGGGTTCCGATCCAATGATTTCGTCATCTGCGGAGACGATATACTGGTTTCCAAAGAAACGGGGATCATTGGGAATATGTACCCTCTTCTGCCATACCGCTTCTTCGAAGGAAGCGGCCTCATCCAATGTGCGGAAAAGACAAATCAGATGAATGTCCTCTGAGGTCGTGAGCTCCATGCCGCAGAGCGGATCCACGCCGTAGGCCTCACACGCCTCCACAAAAGCGGGACAATTTCGAACCGTGTTATGGTCGGTCAGAGCTGCGACCTCAACACCTGCCAGACGGGACAACCCGGCAGCTGTTGCCGGGGTCATGGTGTCGTCCCCGCAGGGGGAAAGACAGGAGTGCATATGCAGGTCACAGGCAACTTTTCTCATAACAGTTCCGCTACCTTGGCAGACAGTGTGAAAACGGATTCCGCAGAAGTAAACAGGTTTACCTCCTTGGATTTTGCCAGTTCCACGACCTCATCCGGCAACTTGCTGTCCTCGGCGACAATGACTGCAGACATATCCAGAAGCACAGCCACCGCAATGACATTCCGATTGTTCAGAATGGTGATCCAGGTGTCACCCTGCTCTGCATTGCCCATGACCCAGCTCGGCATGTCTCCGGCGTATCCGCCTTCCACTTCCCGGTCCGGGTCCGGCAGGGACAGTGTCGTGAGGGAGAGTTTCTCTGCCATTTCCGATACCGTCATTCTGTCGCCTCCTGTTTTTTCTTCATACGGACAATACAGTCATCCTCGGTGACGTACCCACGGACAATATCCTCAGCAAAAGCCCGACATGTGGGGGCTCCGCAGGAGCCGCAATCAAGAGCTGGCAGCGTTTCCAAAATCTGTTGGATGCGAACCCGTTTCTCAAATGCAAGCTTGATATCCTCGTCCAAAGGCTTTGGCGGTGAGTAGGTCAGTTCCTCGTCCGTGAAAAAGTCGTCCGGAATTTCCCGGGAACCGTAATCCTCTTCAAAGTCCCAGTTCACCGCAAGGGGAAGGCCCTTTTCCAGGTGGAGAAGCCTTGCCTTGGCGATGTACGCATTTTCCATAGTCATAACGCCGCCGACGCAGCCGCCGTTGCAGGCGTCAAGTTCTACGAAGTCGAGGTCTGGCAGTGTGTAGTTGTCCATTTTTTCGAGAACGTCAATGACGTTCTCGATGCCGTCTGCTGCGAGGAAACGGTGTTTGGAGAGTGCTCTTGCCTCTCCGCCTGCTCCGGCCCAACGGATACCAACTCGTCCCGTCCTTGACAGGAGCGGCGGCACCTCTTTATCGTCCATTTTCGTGACGATTTTTAGGTAGAGCTCATTCATGCTGAACACACCGTCCACCGTCTTCCGGCCGTTTTCTGCCTCATTTTGGAGGTAGCTGACCTTGGCGGGACACGGTGAGATGAAGAAAATCCCAATGTCCTCATCCTTCAGCTCCGGGTGCTTTTCTTTTGCTTCCGCCCGGGCCATTTTTGCAGCAATATCCACCGGAGGCAGCATAGGCATGATATTGTCAATAAGATCTGGGAACCGAATACTGACGAGCCGTGCAATAACGGGACATGCAGAACTGATGACCGGTTTTTTCACGTCTGGTCTCATAATGTAGCGTTTGGAATACCCGGACACGATCTCCGCCGCTCTGGCCACCTCGAAGACATCATCAAAACCGATATCCAGCAGCGCCTTCAATATGTAATTGATATTGTTCAGATGGTCAAACTGGCCATAGAATGCCGGCGCAGGCAGTGCCACTTTGTAGCGGAAGCCCTCCATGATGGAGAGCGGGTCGCTGACCGCACGCTTTGCCCGATAGGGACAGCGCCGAATGCACTCACCGCAGTCCACGCAGGTGTCGGAGTTGATTTCCGCATGGCCATTCCGGATGCGGATGGCCTCGGTGGGACACCGTTTTAGACAGTTTGTGCACCCCTTGCATTTATCCTTTGCCAGTGTGACAGAGTGTTTATAGTTGCCCATGGTTTTTATCTTCTCACGCTACTCGAAATTTCATGTAGACCGTTGTCCCGGTTCCCACGACGGACTCGATCCGCATTTCATCCGAATTTTTCTTCATGTTTGGCAGCCCCATGCCGGCACCAAAGCCAATTTCCCGAATTTCCTCCGGAGCTGTGGAATACCCCTCCTGCATGGCGAGCGAGACATCGGGGATGCCAGGGCCGTGGTCTGCCAGTGTCACTGAAATTTCCTCCGGAGAGATCTCAATGATGGCCTGCCCGCCGCCGGCGTGGATGACCATATTGATTTCTCCCTCATACATTGCGATGGAGGTCCTGCGAACCACATCTCTCGGAAAGCCAAGAGAGCGGAGCTCCTTTTTCAGTTCCATGGATGCGTTCCCGGCCGCCGAGAAGTCCGTACCATCCACGTCAAAGACCAGCCGAATGGGCTCAGACATAGTGGTGTCCCGTCGGGTTCAACCCATTGACATAAAGGATACCGCTGCACTGATACATGGTGAAGTCGGTAAGCATGAGTACGATCTCATTTTCCTCGGCGATGGAGATCATTTCTGCCGTGGGCTGTTTCCCGCGGACCATGACAACACAGAACATATCCTTCATGGCGGCGGTGCGAATGATCTGTTCATTCACGAGGCCTGTCATGAGAATGCCCTGATCCTGGACATAGGCCAGGACCTCGCTCATCATGTCGCTTCCAAAGGCGTTCTGAACCTCCTCGTCCAGGAGATCCTCACAGCTTGCCACCTTTGCTTGCAGAAGAGTTTGCACTTCCTGCAGTGTCACGATTTTTCACCCTTTCCCAAACGAACGCTCAATACTTCTTGAGAATGGATTCGACCTGGTCGGGAGTCATTCTTCCGTAGACATCGTCGTTAATGATCATGACTGGTGCAAGTCCGCATGCGCCGACGCAGCGGCAGGAGTCCAGAGAGAACTTCAGGTCCTCGGTGCACTCGCCCTCATCAATGCCAAGCAGTTCCGAGACCTTGTCATAGACAGCCTGCGAACCCTTTACATAACATGCGGTTCCAAGACATACCGAGATCTGGTTCTGGCCCTTCGGGTAAAGGGCAAACTGGGCATAGAATGTGGAGATTCCGTAGATTTTTTCCAGCGGCTCTCCGGTCTCGTCGGAAATCATGGTCTGGACCTCGATGGGGAGATACCCGTAGATTTCCTGTGCCTTCTGCAGAATGGGCATGAGAGCACCCGGGGTGTCCCGGTTCTCGGCAATGTAGTCCCGGAGTTCCTTCTCCTGCTCCATTGTTCCGGTAAAGGCAACTGTTTTCTTTGCCATAGATAAAACCTCCAATCCTTCACGGATTTGATATTTCCACAGTTACAGCTTTAGTATACACCAACTTTTGTGCGTATTACATATTTTTTCCGTTCCTATTTCTACATATTCTGTGAACTAATGAAAAATCAACACAATGTTTTTCAAAATCAGGATAAGAATGTGGGCTTGATTGTGACATAATTGTCATGCAAAATATCTGTTAAATCTTTTCCCGTCAGCGATTCACAATCTGTTCCATTTTTTCACTCTGGTCATGTCAGAAAATAAATTATCAAGAAAAGAACGCACCGCAGAACATAATGTTCTGCGGCACGCCCTATCTTTTAAATGGATTAGAACAGCATCGGTTTATCCCAGAGGTTCAGCTTCTGGCCAATGCCGTGTTCTACAGCATACTCATAGATGTCTTTGCCCCATGCGACATCCTCTACCGGCATACCGCCGATGGAGTAGATGATCTTCTGCTCCGGGCTCTCTCGTCCCGGCTTTTTGCCGTTCAGGATGGCGCCGAGGTCATCAATATGATCACGGGTCATCTCACCGCGGTCAACCATGTCGAGGAACTTGCAGCCGGGGATATAGATGGTCTCAAAGGCCTCCGGACCATACTCCTCCTCCCAGGCGTCATAGAGCTTGATGTTGTCGACGACCAGTTTGGCGCGCTTGGCGAGGAACTCGTCATCAAAGTTGGCGGAGCCGGGGACACAGATGAGAGCACCGGGCTTGATCCAGTCCTCTTCGACGAACGGGTAGTCGGCAGAACCGTTACCGCCCATAGTGGTGGAGGTGGCAAAGTTTACAATGTCACTTCCACGGACACACTCCTCGAGGGTATCCACGACTTCGATATTTGTAAACTGCGGGCAATTCTCCTTGACAAAGGCGATGCAGCGGTCGATGGAAGCACGACCACGTCCCTTGATCTTCAGAGTATCAAGCGAAGGACGAAGTTCGCCAAACGTCTTAATAGCAATGGTATTGATGACGCCAGGACCTACGATACCGAGGACCTTGGAGTCCGGAAGAGACAGGTTCTTTACGCCTGCACCGGGGATAGATGCGGTCCGCTCGGCGCTGAGAAGGTTGGCAGACATGAGAGCAATGGGGGCGCCGGTCTTCTTGTCGTTGAGCATTACCATAAGGATGGAACGCGGAAGACCCTCATCACGGTTTTCAACGTTGGAGCCGTACCATTTGACACCGGCAAGGTCAAACTTGCCGCCGACATAGGCGGGCATTGCCATAAAGCGGCGATCCGGTCCGTTCACCGGCATCTCCGGGAACTTGGAATCCTCTGCCTCCGGGAAGGAGATCATGGTTCCATGGGAGTTTCCGTTGTCACCGCCCATGCGGTAACGGCCCTCATCGAGGAGCTTCAGGAGTTCCTCCATGCACTCGGTACAGCGGACACCGTCGAGAACACCGGCCTTGACCATGTCCTCCTCATTCAGATAAAGAAAATCAACTTTCGGATAAGCCATTTGAAAAATCCTCCATTCAAAAGATAAAAAGGGCCCACAGACAGAAACAAACTGCCTACAGACCCCAATGCCTGAAAAAAATAAGGATGCCTTCCCGGGATTTCCGGGTCGACATCCTTGTCAACGAACTCATAATATCACAAAGTCGCTCAATAGAAAATCATAAGTTTCTTTGATATTTTCAAGAAGTTCCTTTACTGTCTAGTTTTCCAAAGCTGCGGAGGATCTCCTGCTCAATGATCTCACTCTCCTCAGAGAGGCGATAACCCCTCTTCTTGACCAGATACAAATTTTTCTCAAAAGCCGAGTCCTGGATGGGAGCCGATGTCGCCTTCGCAGGGTCCAACTGGTCTGCCAGGATGTCCAGCGTCATTCCTGCGGAGTAGTTGTTCTCCACCATCTCATGGATAATGTGATAGTCCGAGACCTCCAAAATATAGTTTGGTGTGAGACCGAGACTGGTCAGAAGATTATTCTGCTCCATGCTTCCAAATAATTTCTGGCTCTTCACCGCAATGGGCGTGTTTTTGATTTTCTGAAAGTCCTCTATGGTGAAGACCTCATGGCCGGCCATGGGATGCTCCCGGTTAAACAGCATGCAGAGCCGTTGGGAGGAAAGATATTGGATTTGGTACTGGGAGGTATTGATTGGCCCGGGCACAATGGCCATTTCCACCTGGTTGTTCTCTAACTTTGCTATGGCGTCCGGGTCCGGCATCTCCTCGAGTCGGAACACAATATCCGGGTGCTCCACCTGCAGTCGGTGATAAAACTCTATGCCCAGGGATTGCGGCGCGTCATAGCAGCACGCCATGACGACGGTCCGGCGCTCTTCACTATTGGGGAAATTATTAGACAGGATATATTGGTATTCCTCAAGGATACGCTCCGCATGGGTGGACAGCCGGACAGCGGTCTTTGTGGGCACCATTTTTTTCCCGCTCCGGTCAAACAGTTTCTGATCCAGTTCCTTCTCCAGACCGATGATAGTCTGGCTGACACTCTGAGGGGACACATAAAGTTTTTTTGCCGCCTGGCTGATGTTGCCGAGGTAGTAGACCTCGAGAAAATACATGAGCTGATGCTGATTCATGGGTGAATCGACCTCTTTTCTCCCCAATTATAAAGGATTTCATTGAAGATATAAAGTAAATATGTGCATTACTATTGAAGATCAACGTGTTAGAATAGTGGCACGTCAAGACGATGATGCCTGACTGCAGCATAGGCTGTAGCCGGGCCTTTTTATTACAGGAGGTTTTCTATGATGGATTCCGAACGTCGTATTTCTGAGCACCCCATCCTCGGCAGTCCAGAAAAGGAGCCGAAAGTCGTCCGCTTCTACTATGACGGCAAGGAGTGCGAGGGTTATGAGGGCGAGCCAATCGCCATGGCTCTGAAGGCCCAGGGGGTCATGATCCACCGTTACACCCAGAAACGCCATGAGCCCCGCGGTATGTTCTGCGCCATTGGGCGATGCACGGACTGTGTCATGGTCGTGAACGGCCAGCCGAATGTACGCACATGTATCACACCGCTTGAAGCGGATATGGACGTCCGTACCCAGTACGGTGTACGCGCTATGGAAGAAGGGGAGGGAAAATAATGAAACGCTATGATGTCATCGTCGTCGGCGCTGGTCCTGCCGGTCTCTCCGCCGCCATTGAGACCGCACGCCGCGGTCTGAAAACCATCGTGTTTGATGAAAACGCCCGCCCCGGTGGCCAGCTCATCAAGCAGATCCACAAATTTTTCGGATCCAAAGAGCACATGGCCAAGGAACGTGGCTTCCATATCGGTGAAGACCTTCTAAAGGAGGCTGAAGCCGCCGGCGTAGAGGTCTGTCTGAACTCCATTGTCGCCGGTCTCTATCTTGATAAGGAGGTCGTCGTAAAACAGGGCGACGCCGTGTACCACTATAAAGGTGACTCCATCATCCTCGCCACCGGCGCCTCCGAGAACATGGTCATGTTTGATGGATGGACTCTTCCCGGCGTCATCGGCGCCGGCGCAGCCCAGACGATGATGAACCTCCACGGGGTCCGTCCCGGCAGCAAGGTTCTCATGCTCGGCTCCGGAAATGTTGGCCTCGTGGTAAGCTACCAGCTTTTGCAGGCCGGATGTGAGGTCGTCGCCATTGTGGACGCGGCCCCGCGGGTCGGCGGATATGGCGTCCATGCATCGAAGCTCGCTCGGACCGGTATCCCGTTCTATCTCTCCCATACTATTCTCAAAGCGGAGGGCACGAATTGTGTAAATGGCGTCACCATCGCTGAGTTGGACGGAAATTTCCAGTTTATTCCCGGCACGGAGAAACATTTTGACTGTGACACCATCTGCATTGCCGTCGGCCTCTCCCCCATGTCTAAGCTTGCAAAGATGTCCGGATGCGCCATGGAGGAGAACGGAAGAAAGGGCGGTACAGTTCCAGTCATCAGTGAGACCGGCGAGACTTCCATCCCTGGAATCTTTGCCGCCGGTGATGTCTCCGGTATTGAGGAGGCAAGTTCTGCCATGATCGAAGGCCGAATCGCCGGTATTTCCGCGGCCGAATATCTTGGCTACACCGGAGAAGAGGAGACAGAGCGGGACATCAAGGTCCAGGAGGCCTCCCTCGACAGTCTCCGCCAGGGCATGTTTGCCCCGAAAAACCGTGGAAAGAAAATTGAGACCACAGATGAGGGCTGCCCCATCTCCACCCATCTCCTTAGGAACGGCTACCTGAACGACGAGGAGGTCTGGAACTATCCCGGCATTACCCACGCCGCCTCCATCCACCCCGTCATTGAGTGCACCCAGAACATTCCGTGCAACCCCTGTCAGGATGCTTGCAAGAAAGGCTGCATCAAAATTGGCACCGACATGACTGCTCTACCTCAGGTCGACCCGGACGCAGGATGCATCAACTGTGGCATGTGCGTTGCCAACTGCCCCGGCCAGGCCATCTTCCTTGTAGATGAGCACTATTCGGAAGATTCCGCCACCGTCACCCTGCCCTATGAATTCCTCCCACTCCCGAAGAAGGGCGATGCAGGGGTTGCCCTCTCCCGCGGAGGCTCCCCCGTCTGTGACGCCGAAGTCGTTGCAGTACGAAAAGTGCCTGCTTTTGACCAGACGGCACTTGTCACCATTAAGGTGCCGAAGGATTTCGCCGGCACCGCCAGATTTTTCAAAGCCGGAGAGGAGAATGTAGGATGAACAAGTTTGACGACCGCTTCGCCGACATCGGCGAATTCGTCCCCCAGCCGGACGACGACCTTCTCGTGTGCCGGTGCGAGGAGATCACCAAAGGACAGATCCGCCATGCCATCCACGATGGCATGTTTACCATTACCGAGCTTCGGCGATTCACCCGCTGTGGCATGGGCCTCTGTCAGGGACAGACCTGCACGAAACTTATCAAGGGCATCCTTGCACGAGAACTCGGCGTCTCCCCCGATGACATTGAGACCGCCACAGCCCGTGGCCCCATGCGCCCCATAGAGATGGAGACGCTATCCCATGAAAAGAACGGAGGCAGCTGCAATGAATAAGACATCCGATGTCATCATTATCGGCGGCGGCATCATCGGCTGTGCAACCGCCTATTATTTGGCCAAAGCCGGTCAGCGCAATGTCACTGTCCTCGAGGGAAGCCCCTTCATCGGCAACGGCGGCTCCTCCCGCAACGGCGGCGGTGTCCGCCAGTCCGGCCGTGACCCACGGGAACTCCCCATTGCCATGTGGGGCATCCAGACCCTCTGGCCGACGCTCTCTGAGGAACTCGACTATGACTGCGAGTATCATCAGGGCGGCAACCTGCGTCTTGGCAAGACCGAGGAACACCAGAAAATCCTCCAGGGTCTCACCGACCGTGCTGTCGCCTGCGGCCTCGATGTCACCATGATCACGGGCGATGAAGCCCGCGAAATCTGTCCCTACCTCTCGGACGAAGTCACCTGCGCCAGCTGGTGTCCTACCGATGGCCATGCAAACCCCATGACCACAACGCTTGCCTTCTACCGCAGAGCCCGCCAGCTCGGCGTCCACTTCTATACGAACCAGAAGGTCACGAAAATCCAGAAAATCCACGGCCGCGCCCGCAAGGTCTTCACCGAGGACGGTAACGTCTACGAGGCCGATGAGATTCTTCTTGCCGCCGGTCTCCAGAGCCGTGACATTATGGCCTCCGTCGGTCTCGATGTCCCCATGGTCTCCCAGAAATGCGAGGTCATTGTCACCGAGGCAGAACCGCCCATGTTCTGGCAGATGCTCGGCACCGCCGGCGCCGATTTCTACGGTCACCAGACAAACCACGGTTCCTTCGTCTTCGGCGGATTCTCCGGTTTTGAAGACTATGACAAAGACGACGGTACTCCAATCAACACGAGTCAGGCCCTCTCCGTCAGCAGCCGCGCCATTCTCCAGTACTTCCCTGCCCTCGCAAACGCCAAAGTGGTGCGAAACTGGGCTGGCTGGATCGACATGTGCAAAGACGGCGTTCCCGTCCTCAGCAAAGTCGATGAGGTACCCGGTCTCACCCTCGCCTGTGCCTTTACCGGTCACGGATTCGGAATTGGCCCCGCTGTCGGCAAGCTGCTCTCTGAGCTGATTCTGGACGAGCCGCTTTCGGTGAGCTTGGATGCGCTCCGGTATGATCGGTTCCACTCTCTTACTTAGAACATTATTGTTGCGGATACCCCCTAGGGGTATCTAAACGTGCAATCTCATACCTTTCGTCTGCTATCAAAAGAAAAGGTATGAGTTTTTTACGAATTAACCGGTGAATCGCTATGGATCGAGGCAAAATCTTTCGCTCAAACTAATACCAACCTTACGATTTTCTGTCATTTGGTATGATTTTTTCCGCAGAATACCCCCCTCGAATTCATACCTTTTTCTGACTTTTCGGGGTTATGGTATGAGTTCTCAAAAAATAGCAAAAAATACCCTCCTGTCGGAGACCCGACATGGAGGGTATTTCTTTAGTTATCGGTTATACAAGCTCGATGATGCACATCTCAGCTGCATCGCCACGGCGCGGGCCGGTCTTGATGATCCGGGTGTAGCCGCCATTGACGTCAGCATATTTCGGTGCGATCTCGTCGAAGAGCTTCTTGACAACGTCCTCTTTCGTCACATAGGCGAGGACCTGTCTTCTGGCTGCAAGGTCGTCTTTCTTGGCGATGGTGATCATTTTCTCAGCCATTGCGCGAACTTCCTTGGCACGGGTAACGGTGGTCTCAATTCTACCGTTTTCGAACAGATAGGTGACCATGGCACGAAGCATGGCCTTGCGGTGGTCACTGGCTCTGCCGAGTTTTCTGGTACCTGGCATGGATATTCACTCCTTACTTATTCGTCATCTTTACGGAGAGAGAAGCCGAGAGAATCCAGCTTCGCAACGACCTCGTCGAGGGATTTCTTTCCGAGGTTGCGGACCTTCATCATGTCGTCTTCCGATTTTGTGGTCAAATCCTCTACTGTATTGATGCCTGCTCTCTTTAAGCAGTTAAAGGAACGAACAGACAGATCAAGTTCTTCAATGGTCATCTCCAAAGCCTTCTCACGAGAATCGTCATCTTTCTCAACAAGAACGTCTGTCATATACTCATTTTCAGACAAGTCAATAAATAACTTGAGGTGATCGTTGAGGATCTTGGCGGCAAGCGAAACAGCCTCTTTGGCAGAGATCGTACCGTTTGTCCACACTTCCAGTGTCAGCTTGTCGTAGTCAATGCGCTGGCCGACACGCGTGTTCTCTACAGTAAAGTTTACCTTGTTTACAGGTGAATAAATGGAATCGATTGCAATAACGCCGATGGGGGGCTCGAGCTCCTGCTTGTTTCTCTCAGAGGAGACATAGCCGCGGCCATTATCAACCGTCATTTCCATGGTGAGCTTGGCATCCTTGTCAAGAGTGGCAATGTGCAGCTCAGGGTTGAAAATTTCAATCTCGGAGTCACCTTTAATGTCACCGGCAGTAACTTCGCCTTCCCCGGATGCATCAATGTAGACCGTCTTCGGTCCATCGCCATTGATCTTGATGATAACGCTCTTGAGGTTTAGGACGATCTCGGTGACGTCTTCCTTGACGCCCGGAATCGTGGAGAACTCATGGAGGACACCGTCGATCTTGACGGATTTGATGGCATAACCCGGCAGAGAGGAGAGGAGTACACGGCGCATGCTGTTGCCGAGGGTAGTACCAAAGCCTCTCTCAAGGGGCTCCAGGGTAAACTTGCCATAGGTGCTGTCATCATCCTGGGTGAATACTTCAATATTGGGCTTCTCAATACCGATCATTCAAAACCCTCCTTAAAGTTAGATATGTCGGGGTTTACGTGGCATTATTTCGAGTAGTACTCGACGATGAGGTGTTCCTCGACGTCAAAGTCAACGTCGTCGCGGGTCGGCATTCTAAGGACCTTGCCCTTAAGAGCATTCTTGTCTCTCTCAAGCCACTCGGGAATGTTGACGATGGGGGCATCCTCGCCGGTGAGACGGGTAAAGATCGGAGAGGAAAGGCTCTTCTCTTTAACAGCGATCTCCATGCCAGGTTTTACCTGGAAAGACGGAATGTTGACCTTCTTGCCGTCAACGGTGAAGTGACCGTGATTGACAAGCTGACGGGCCTGGCGACGGGTGGAAGCGAAGCCCAGATGATATACGACATTGTCGAGACGGCGCTCGCAGAGAACCAGGAGATTCTCGCCGGACTTACCGGCCATTTTCTCAGCCTTCGCATAGTAGTTGGAGAACTGCTTTTCCTGGATACCATATACGAACTTGACCTTCTGCTTCTCGTTGAGCTGAAGGGCGTACTCAGACTGTTTTCTTCTCATATTGCCCTTCGGGTTGCGATGGGTCTCTTTCTTGTTGTAACCGAGGACAGCAGGAGAAACATTGAGAGCCTTGGCGCGCTTGGCGACAGGCGCATTATTTTTTGCCATAATTGAAAATCCTCCTTAGGTGTCAGACACGTCTTCTCTTCGGCGGACGGCAGCCATTGTGCGGGATAGGAGTGACATCCTTGATGGAAGTTACTTCCAGACCTGCAGTCTGCAGTGCGCGGATGGCGGATTCACGTCCGGCGCCCGGGCCCTTGACGTAAACTTCGATGGTCTTCATACCATGCTCGAGAGCGACCTTGGCAGCAGTCTCTGCGGCGGTCTGTGCAGCGAACGGAGTCGATTTCTTGGAACCGCGGAAGCCGAGCTCACCGGCGGATGCCCAGGAAACAGCGTTGCCCTGCGTATCGGTGATGGTAACGATGGTGTTGTTGAAGGTGGACTGGATATGAGCGGAGCCGCGCTCTACGACCTTGCGGTCACGGCGTCTGCCGCGGGTAGCAGCGGTCTTCTTAGAACCTTTGTTAGCCAAAATTATCCCCCCTGATTACTTCTTCTTGTTTGCGATGGTTTTCTTCGGTCCCTTGCGGGTACGGGCGTTGTTCTTGGAATTCTGGCCTCTGACCGGAAGTCCTTTTCTGTGACGGGTACCGCGGTAAGAACCGATCTCGATGAGTCTCTTGATGTCAAATGCAGTGTCGCGGCGGAGATCACCTTCGACTGTAACATTCTTGTCAATATAGTCACGGAGCTTGGACACATCTTCCTCGGTCAGATCTTTGACGCGGGTGTCCGGGTTAACTCCAGTAGCGGCGATGATGTCGTCTGCAGTTTTCTTGCCGATACCGTAGATATAAGTGAGAGCAATCTCAATTCTCTTATCTCTCGGCAGATCGACGCCTGAAATACGGGCCATGTCTATTGCACCTCCGAAAATTTTAGGTATACAGGACGATTAGCCCTGGCGCTGTTTGTGCTTGGGATTTTCACAGATAACCATTACTTTTCCCTTGCGCTTAATGATTTTGCATTTCTCGCACATCTTTTTGACAGAAGGTCTGACTTTCATTCTGTGTTACCTCCCAGTGTAATTAAAACCTGTGTTGTGCTCTTTATTTGGACCGCCATGTGATACGTCCACGGGTAAGGTCATATGGCGACATTTCGACCGTTACCTTGTCTCCGGGGAGAATGCGGATGAAGTTCATCCGGAGTTTTCCGGAGATATGGGCTAAAATCTGATGTCCGTTCTCCAGCTCAACCTTGAACATTGTGTTGGGGAGAGCTTCGACGACAGTTCCTTCGACTTCGATCATATCCTGTTTGGACATGTTTTTCCAACTCCTTAAAGGGTCCTGCCCCAGGTAAGAATTTCGGGGCCGTTGTCAGTAATTGCTATGGTATTTTCATAGTGTGCAGCGGCCTTGCCGTCTGCGGTCTTTACGGTCCAGCCGTCGGGCATTTGCTTGATCTTCGGCGAGCCGAGAGTAATCATGGGCTCAATGGCAATCGTCATGCCCGGGAGCAGCCGGACGCCCCGGCCAGCTCTGCCGTAGTTGGGAACACCAGGATCTTCATGGAGCTTTGTGCCAACACCGTGTCCCTCGTATTCACGAACGACTCCGTATCCGCGGCTCTCGCAGTACTCCTGGACCGCATGTCCGATGTCGCCGATCCGGTTGCCCGGAACTGCGGCGTCAATGCCGGCCATAAGGGATTCCCTGGTGGTGTCACACATTTTGCGGACCTCAGGGTCTACATCGCCAACGAAAAACGTGTAGGCATTGTCTCCATTGTACCCGTCAATTTTAGCACCGAGGTCGACAGAGACGATGTCGCCGTCTTTCAGGATGCGCTTCTTGCTCGGGATCCCGTGGATGATCTCGTCGTTTATGGATATGCATGCAGTGGCGGGGAAATCATAGAGTCCCAGGAAGTTGGGTTCGGCCCCCTGCGACTTTATGAAATCATAGGCTATCTGGTCCAGCTCCCAGGTGGAGATGCCGGGTCTTACAGCCTCACCGACTTTTCTCAGTGCATCAGCTGAAATCTTGTTGGCAAGTTTCATTTTTTCCAGCTCATCGCTGGTCTTCAGCACGATCATGCTTATGCCTCCAGAGCGGCCTTTACCCGCTCTGCAATTTCTTCAACGCTTCCAACTCCATCCACAGTGGAGAGTTTTCCGCGTTTGTCATAGAAGTCCTTCAGCGGCTCCGTCTGGTCATGATAGACCTTCAGGCGATCCGCCACCGTCTCAGGAGCGTCATCTTTGCGCTGTACGAGCTCTGCTCCGCAGCGATCACAAATGCCGTCCTTCTGCGGCTTCTTCGTAACCAGATGATAAGTGGATCCGCACTTCGGGCAGACACGACGGCCGCCCATGCGCTCCTTGATTGCCTCGTCCGGGACCTCAATATCGACAACTTTGTCAATATCGATTCCCATATCCTCGAGGGCCTCGGCCTGGGGAATGGTACGGGGGAAGCCGTCAAGAATGAAACCGTTCTGGCAGTCATCCTTGGCAAGACGCTCCTGGATGATGCCGATAACGACGTCGTCCGGAACAAGTTTGCCGGCCTCAATGTAGGTCTTGGCCTTGATGCCCATCTCGGTACCGTTGGAAAGTGCCTCGCGAATGATATTACCGGTGGAGACGGTGGGGATGCTCAGCGCATCTGCCACCCGCTCTGCCTGGGTGCCCTTGCCGGCGCCCGGCGCTCCAAGGAATATGATTTTCATAGCAATGCGTTCCTTTCTCAGATTAATCAAGGAAACCCTTATAATGGCGGACCATGAGCTGGGATTCCAGCTGTCTCACGGTCTCAAGGGCTACACCGACTACGATGATTACGGATGTACCGGCGAGTGCAATGTTCATCTGGCTGGAAGTTGCCTTCGTGATCTGAGTGAAGATGATCGGGAGAATGGCGACGACACTGATGAACAGCGAGCCGATAAAGGTGATCCTGGAGAGTTCTTTCTGAATATAGTCCGACGTGGGTTTGCCCGGACGGATGCCGGGGATGGAACCGTTGTTCCGGCGGAGTGTATTGGCCATCTCGATGGGGTTGTACTGGATCGTACTGTAGAAATAGCCGAAGAACATGATCAGGATGAAGTACAGGATGCCGTAGAACCAGCTCTGGGAATCAAACAGATTGAAGAACGTTCTCGCACCCTTGCCCGGATTCTTGATGAACATCTCGATTGTGGGCGGAAGGGAGAGAATGGAGCTGGCGAAGATGATGGCCATGACGCCGGAGATATTGACCTTGATGGGAAGGTTCGTATTCTGGCCGCCGTACATCTTTCTGCCTACGACGCGCTTTGCATAAACGACCGGAATACGTCTCTCGGAGTTGTCGAGCCAGACGATGAACACGATCATGGCTGCCATGAGAACGTAGGCGATCGGAACGAATGCATAGTAGAGTCCGCCTCTCTTGAACTGCTCATGGTAAACCATGACGTCCTTGGGGAAACGGGAGACGATACCGGCGAAAAGGAGAATCGAGATACCGTTGCCGATACCTTTTTCGTTGATCTCCTCACCCAGCCACATGAGAAGTGTGGAGCCGGCGGTAAGGGTGAGAATAATGACCAGAGCCTGAAGGACCGCGGAGAAACCATGGAACATGGCTCCGTTGGCATCCAGGGTGATATAGCCATAGCTTCTTAAGTATACATAATACGCAGAAGACTGAAGAAGTGCCAGAACAATTGCCACGATTCGAGTAATTACCTGGATTTTCTTACGGCCTGCATCGCCCTCCTTCGTGAGCCTCTCGAGTGCCGGAATGGCGACAGTGAGAAGCTGGATGATGATGGAGGAGTTGATGTACGGCGTGATCGACATAGCGAAGATGGTGCCGTACTCAAAAGCGTCACCGGTCATCATGTTCAGATAGTTCATGAAGTTACTGGCGGATGCGGTATCGGAGATGATACCCATGGAGGCGTCAGTAAACGGGACACTGATGGCAGCTCCGATACGGAACAGAAGAATGATAAACGCTGTGAAGAATATCTTCTTCCGGATTTCCGGTGTCTTGAACGCATTGGCAAGCGTCTGGAGCATTTAGATCACCTCTGCCTTTCCTCCGGCGGCTTCGATCTTCTCCTTTGCTGCCTTGGAATAAGCATTGACCTTTACATTTAATTTCTTGGTGATGTCGCCGTTGCCAAGGACCTTGACACCGTCTTTCACCTTTTTGATGAGACCGGCATTGATGAGAGCCTGAGCATCTACATCGGCGCCGTCCTCAAACTTTGCCTCGAGGTCGGAAACGTTTACGGTAACGATCTCCTTGGCGAAAATGTTGTTGAAGCCTCTCTTCGGAAGTCTTCTCTGAAGGGGCATCTGACCGCCCTCAAAACCGAAGCGTCTGCTGTAACCAGATCTTGCCTTCTGACCTTTCTGGCCCTTGCCGGCGGTTTTACCCTGACCGGAGGCCGGTCCACGGCCGATCCGCTTTACTTCGCGCTTGGAACCTTCGCTCGGTTTAAGCTCATTGAGTTTCATCTGTTCGCACCTCCTACCGTTACGCCTCAGCGACCTCAAGAAGGAAGCTGATCTTGTTGATCTTGCCCTGGGTCGCGGGGTTGACCGGCTGAGTGGAAACGTCGCCGATCTTATAGAGACCAAGTGCATGAGCGGTTGCGATCTGGTCTTTCTTGCAGCCGATCAGGCTCTTGACGAGCTTGACCTGTACGTTACTGTTTGCCATAATTCACCGCTCCTCCTTAACCTAAGATTTCCTTGGCAGTCTTGCCGCGGATCTCTGCAACTTCGTCGACATTGCGGAGCTGGGACAGACCGTCAATGGTAGCACGAACAACGTTGCAGGGGTTGTTGGAACGAAGAGCCTTGGAACGGATGTCCTTAATGCCCACGGTCTCAACAACGGCACGGACCGGGCCGCCGGCGATAACGCCGGTACCGGGAGCAGCCGGCTTCAGGAGAACTTCTCCGGCGCCGTACTTGCCGATAACCTCGTGCGGAATGGTGGAACCCTTGAGGGAAACACGGATAACATTTTTCTTGGCGTCCTCGATACCCTTGCGGATGGCATCCGGAACCTCGCCGGATTTGCCGAGGCCGAAGCCTACGAGACCGTTTTTGTCACCAACTACGACGAGAGCAGCGAATTTGTAGATACGGCCGCCTTTTACAGTCTTAGATACACGGTTGATTGCGATAACGCGCTCTTCCAGCTCTAAGTTCGATACATCAATCTTAGCCAAAAGTACTCCTCCTCTGCTTAGAATTCGAGGCCGCCTTCACGGGCACCCTCTGCGAGTTCGGCGACACGGCCCTGGTAAACATAACCGCCGCGGTCGAAAACGACTTCTTTGATATTCTTCTCTGCAGCGCGCTGGGCAATGAGTTTGCCTACCTCGCGGGCTGCGTCTTTATTTCCGCCGTACTCGGTGAAGCTCTTCTCATTGGTGGAAGCAGCGCAAAGAGTTTTGCCTGCCTCATCGTCGATGATCTGAGCATAGATGTTGTTGAGTGAGCGGTAAACGCTGAGACGCGGACGGCTTGCAGTGCCAGTGATCTTTCCGCGAACTCTCTTGTGTCTCTTGAGACGAGCTTTGTTGCTGTCCGGCTTACTAACCATTCGAATTCACTCCTTCTCTTATTTACCGCCCTTACCGGCTTTACCTTCCTTGCGGCGGATGTGTTCATCGGCATACTTGATGCCTTTGCCCTTGTAAGGCTCCGGGGGACGTTTGCTGCGGATTTCCGCTGCGAACTGGCCGACGGCCTGCTTGTCAGGGCCGGAAACGATGATCTTGTTGTTGTCCGGAACTTCAACAGTCAGGCCCTCCGGGGTCTTCATGTTGACGAGATGGGAATAACCAATGGTGAGCTCGAGGTCGTTGCCCTTCTTGACGGCACGGTAACCGACGCCGTTGATCTCAAGGGCCTTGCTGAACCCGTTGGAGACGCCCTCTACCATGTTGGCGATGAGCGAACGGGTAAGACCGTGGAGCGATCTGTTTTCTTTGTTGTCGTTCGGACGGGTAACTTTGATCTCATTACCCTCGACTTCGACACTCATGTTCGGATGCACTGCCTGAGTAAGGGTGCCCTTGGGGCCTATTACGGTAACAGTGTTTCCGTCGATCTTGACTTCAACGCCTGCCGGAATCTCGACGGGCTTTTTGCCGATTCGTGACATTTACTGTTCCTCCTTACCAAACGAATGCGAGAACTTCGCCGCCAACATGGGCTTTGCGTGCGTCCTTATCAGTCATGACGCCCTTCGGAGTGGAGAGGATGGCAATGCCGAGGCCCTTCATGACCTGGGGCATATCCTCACAGCTCGTGTAGATGCGGAGACCGGGTTTGGAAACTCTGCGGAGGCCGGTGATGACCTGAGATTTGTTCGGGCCATACTTCAGGGTGATGGTGATGACGCCCTGCTTTCCGTCCTCTTTGACGGTGTAATCTTTGATGTATCCCTCGTCTACAAGAATCTGAGCAATGGCTTTCTTCATGTTGGATGCGGGGACATCTACTGTATCATGCTTTGCGGAATTTGCATTACGAATTCTGGTGAGCATATCTGCTACGGAATCAGTGATCTGCATTTTCTTACCCTCCCTTGCTATTGCTCAAATTACCAGCTTGCTTTTTTCACGCCCGGGATCTGACCCTTGTGAGCAAGCTCTCTGAAGCAAACACGGCAAACTCCATATTTCCGGAGATATGCATGTGGTCTGCCGCAGATCTGGCATCTGTTATGCTGTCTGGTTGAATATTTCGCAGGCTTTGCAGCCTTGACTTTCATCGATGTTTTAGCCACAGTTCATTCCTCCTTACTTGGTAAACGGAGCGCCCATGAGAGTAAGCAGCTCTTTTGCCTCTTCATCGGTATTTGCGGTGGTGATGAAGGTGATGTCCATTCCGCGGACAGCGTCGACTTTGTCGAACTCGATCTCCGGGAAGATCAGCTGCTCTTTGACGCCCATGGAATAGTTTCCTCTGCCGTCGAAGGAGTTGGGGTTGATTCCGCGGAAGTCGCGGACTCTCGGAAGTGCGAGGTTGAAGAACCGGTCAAGGAACTCATACATTCTGTCGCCGCGAAGGGTGACCTTTGCGCCGATGACCTGGCCCTCACGGACCTTGAAGTTTGCAACGGACTTCTTGGCTTTGCACTGAACCGGCTTCTGACCAGTGATGGTGGCAAGGTCGCTCATGACAGAGTCAATGACCTTGGAGTTATCTTTGGCCTCGCCGCAAGCACAGTTGACAACGATCTTGTCAAGCTTCGGGATCTGCATGGTGCTCTTATAACCATACTTCTTCATAAGAGCGGGAGCGACCTCGTCATTGTAAAATGTCTTTAATCTAGCTGGCATAACTAACGGTCCCTCCTTTATTCAAACTGAGCGCCGCATTTCTTGCAAACGCGGAACTTCTTGCCGTCGACGACCGTGTGGCCGACTCGGGTAGCCTCGCCGCACTTCGGGCAGACAAGCTGAACTTTGTCAGCATAGAGAGCGGACTCAGCCTTTACCAGGCCGCCGACCTCACCCATGGTACGGGGCTTTACGTGTTTCGTGATGATGTTGATACCCTCAACGATGACTTTGCCCTCGGAAGGAGAAACGTCAAGAACTTTTCCCTTCTGTCCGCGATATTTACCGTTGATGACGATAACCTCGTCGCCAGTCTTTACGTGAACCTTATTCATTCTTAAACGCACCTCCCATTAAAGTACTTCCGGAGCGAGGGAGAGGATCTTCGTGAAACCGGCTCCTCTGAGCTCTCTCGCGCAGGGCCCAAAGATACGGGTTCCCTTCGGGGTCTTGTCGTCTTTAATCAGGACAGCTGCATTCTCGTCGAAACGGATATAGGTTCCGTCCTCACGGCGAACACCGCTTACCGTTCTAACTACAACTGCTTTCACTACATCGCCTTTTTTAACAGCTCCGCCGGGTGTTGCTTTTTTGACAGAAGCAACGATGACGTCGCCGATGTTGGCGTATCTCCTACCGGTACCGCCCAGAACACGGATGCACATAATTTCTTTTGCACCGGAGTTGTCGGCAACCTTGAGGAGTGTCTGCTGCTGAATCACAGTGATTCCCTCCTTCTCTTACTGAGCCTTCTCGATAATCTTAACTACGCGCCATCTCTTATCTTTGGAGAGGGGACGGGTTTCCATCAGAAGAACCTTATCGCCGACATGGCACTCATTGTTTTCGTCGTGAGCTTTATATTTAACTGTGCGGTTTACGATCTTCTTATAGAGAGGATGCTTGACTCTGTCACGTACCTCTACGACTACGGTCTTGTCCATCTTGTCACTGGACACGATGCCGACCTGAGTCTTTCTAAGATTTCTTTCACTCATGCTCTAAACCTTCCTTCCTTAGGCGTCCTGGCCGTTCAGCTCAACATCACGCTGGATGGTTTTGATCCGGGCGATGTCCTTCTTTACGGCTTTGATGCGAGTCGGGTTTTCAAGCTGGTTGACTGCCTGCTGAAAACGAAGTTTGAAAAGCTCATCCTTGAGTTCAAGAAGCTTTGCATCGAGTTCTGCGGCAGACATTTCTCTCAGTTCAGTCGCTTTCATTCTGTTTCAGCCTCCTGTTCTTTCTTCGTAACAAACTTTGTCTTAACAGGGAGTTTGTTGCCGGCGAGACGCATTGCCTCACGGGCAAGCTCCTCGGATACGCCGCCTATCTCAAAGAGAATACGGCCCGGCTTTACAACGGATACCCAGTACTCCGGAGCACCTTTACCTTTACCCATTCGGGTTTCAAGGGGCTTTCTGGTTACGGGCTTATCCGGGAAAATTTTGATCCAAACCTGACCGCCACGTTTGATGTAACGGGTCATGGCTATACGGGCAGCCTCAATCTGGTTTGCAGTAATTCTGCCGGGCTCAAGGGTCTGAAGACCATACTCACCATAGGTGACCTTGTTGCCACGGGTAGCTTTACCTTTCATGCGGCCCTTCTGCACTTTTCTGTGTTTTACTCTCTTGGGCATCAGCATTATTCAGCTCCCCCTTCCCGTCTGGAGTTACGGTTGCCGCGGCTGTTTCTCTGGCTGCGGTTTCCGCCGTTTCTGCGGTCGTTTCTACGGTCACGGCCGCCGTTTCTGCGGTCTCTGCCGCCATTTCTGCGGTCTCTTCTGTTGTTGTCCTCATCAGAGGTGTTCTTGCCCTGAAGGACTTCGCCTTTGTAGATCCAGACCTTTACGCCGATACGGCCATAAGTGGTGGCAGCCTCGGTGAAACCGTAGTCGATGTCGGCACGGATGGTCTGAAGCGGGATGGTGCCCTCGTGATAGGTCTCTTTACGGGCAATCTCAGCGCCGCCGAGACGGCCGGAAACCATGATCTTGATTCCCTTGGCACCCAGTCTCATGGTGTTGCTGATGGCCTTCTTAAGAGCACGGCGGAAAGATACACGTCTCTCCAGCTGGCCGGCGATGTTCTCAGCGACGAGCTGAGCGTCGAGATCCGGCTGTTTGATCTCAATGATGTTGAGATAAACCGGCTTGCCGGTCTTCTGCTCGAGGACGGCCTTGAGTTTATCAATTTCAGAACCGCCGCGGCCGATGACGATGCCCGGCTTTGCGCAGTAAATGTTAATGCGGATGCGCTTTGCATCGCGCTCAATTTCAACCTTCGGTACTCCGGCAGGTTTCAGGGTATCAAGCAGGAACTTTCTGAGCTGATAGTCCTCAAGGAGGTTTTTGCTGAAGTCCTTATCATTGGCATACCAGCGGGATTCCCAGTCTTTGATGACGCCGATGCGGAGTCCGGTCGGGTTAACTTTCTGTCCCATTGTCTAATTCCCTCCTTATTCTGCTTCTTTGAGCACGATCGTGATATGAGACGTCTTTTTCTTGATGCCATATGCACGGCCATGATCTCTCGGTCTGATTCTCTTAAGAGTCGGACCCTGGTTTACGTAGCACTCGGCAACGTAAAGATTGGAGGTATCCATATCTTTCTGCTCGGCGTTTGCCATGGCAGATTTGAGAACTTTCTCAAGAACTTCTGTCGCAGCCTTAGGAGTGTGTTTGAGAATACCCATGGCTTTGTCGACAGGCTGGTTGCGGATCAGGTCGAGAACGATCTGTACCTTCCGCGGTGCAATTCTTACGAATGTTGCCTTAGCGGTAGCTTCCATGTTTTACACTCCTTCCTTATGCTGTGGTCTTGGAGCCCGAATGGCCCCGGAAAGTTCTGGTCGGTGCAAACTCGCCCAGTTTATGTCCGACCATGTCCTCGGTGACATAGACCGGAACATGCTTGCGGCCATCGTGAACTGCGAAGGTATGACCAACGAAGTCAGGGAAGATTGTGGAGGAGCGGCTCCAGGTCTTGATGACAGTCTTTTCACCGCGCTCATTCATCTGCTGAACTCTCTCGAGCAGTTTGGGCTGCACGTAAGGGCCCTTTTTAGTACTTCTACTCATGATGCATAACTCCTTTCACGATTATTTGCCGTTACGACGTCTTACGATCATCTTATCGGACTTCTTATTGTGCTTTCTGGTCTTATAGCCAAGAGCAGGTTTGCCCCAAGGGGTAACCGGGCCCGGACGGCCGATGGGAGCCTTACCTTCACCACCGCCGTGCGGATGGTCGTTCGGGTTCATGACAGAACCGCGGACGGTAGGACGAATGCCCATGTGGCGGGTACGACCGGCTTTACCGATCTTGACATTGGAGTGGTCGCCGTTGCCGACAGTGCCGACAGTGGCGATGCACTGTGCAGATACGTTGCGAAGCTCTCCAGACGGCATACGGAGAAGAGCAAAGCCGTTCTCCTTAGCCATGAGCTGAGCGGCAATTCCGGCAGCTCTTGCAAGCTGTCCGCCGCGGCCCGGATAGAGCTCTACGTTGTGGACAAAAGTACCAACCGGAATATTGGCAAGCGGAAGGGCGTTGCCGGGTTTGATATCCGCATTCGGGCCAGCCTCGACGGTGTCGCCGACCTTCAGGCCAACGGGTGCGAGGATGTAGGCTTTTGTGCCGTCCTCATACTGGATGAGGGCAATGTTTGCGGACCGGTTCGGATCATATTCCAGAGTCATGACCTTGGCGGGAACGTCAAACTTGTTTCTCTTGAAGTCAATGACACGGTATTTAACACGGTTTCCGCCGCCGCGGTGGCGGACGGTGATACGGCCGTAGCTGTTGCGGCCGGCATGCTTATTCTTGGGCTCAAGAAGGCTTCTCTCAGGAGCGACCTTGGAGAGCTCAGAATAATCGATGACTGAAGTATTTCTGGAGCCGTTGGTAGTCGGCTTGATAACTCGGATCGACATTCGAAATTCACTCCTCTAAGCGGCTTCGCGGAGGTGTCGGGTCTCCATACATTACCGCATAGTAACTTTAATGGGTGGCTTTCCTTACATCATGTCATCGAAGAACTCGATGGACTTGGAGTCTTCGGTGAGGGTGACGATTGCTTTCTTCCAGGACGGGGTCGTTCCTACGAAACGTCCCTGACGGCGCTGACGGCCGCGGACATTCATGGTGTTGACCTTGGCGACCTCTACATCAAAGAGCTCCTCAACGGCGCGCTTGATGTCGATCTTGGTGGCGTCCTTGGCAACTTTGAAGGTGTACTTCTTAAGAGCGGTAGCACCCATGCTGTTCTCAGTGATAATCGGACGGAGGATGATGTCCTGTGCAGTCTTACTCATGCATATACCTCCTCGATCTTGGCAACGGCATCCTTCAGGATGACGACCTTGTCGGCGTTGACTACGTCATATACGCTGATGGCATTGGCCGGAGAGACCTTAACGCCCTCAATGTTTCTTACGCTCTTGTAGATGACCTCATCCTTTTCGGGGGTGATAACAAGAACTTTCTTGGCACTGCCAAGGGCCTCAAGGACCTTGACGGCCTCTTTGGTCTTGATTTCGCTGAGAGCGAAGTCATCAAGAACCTGGAAAGCGTCATTGGCGACCTTGTCAGAGAGAACCGACTTCATGGCGAGCTTCTTGACCTTCTTGTTGATGTCGCCGCCATAGGTGCGGGGCTTCGGGCCAAGGGCGATTCCGCCGTGTCTCCACTGGGGAGCGCGAATGGAACCCTGTCTTGCATGACCGGTACCCTTCTGTCTCCAGGGCTTTCTTCCGCCGCCGGCTACCTCAGAGCGTGTGAGAGTGGACTGAGTACCCTGACGCTGGTTTGCCAGATAGTTTACAACGACAAGATGGACAACGTCCTGGTTCGGCTCGATGCCGAAGATGCTGTCGTTGAGCTCCAGTGTTCCGTTTTCGGCACCGGATGCACTGTATACTTTTACGCTAGGCATGTCTTACTCCTCCTTACGCTTTTTTTACGGTATCTTTGATGAGGACGATTCCGCCGCGGATACCGGGGACAGCGCCTTTGATGGCGATGAGATTGTTCTCTGCGTCTACTTTTACGACGTCGAGATTCTGGATGGTGACGCGGTCGTCACCGTAGTGTCCGGCGAGTTTCTTTCCCTTGAATACACGGGAAGGATCGGAGCACATACCCAGGGAACCGGCATGTCTGGCGTTGGGGCCAGTACCATGGGATTCCTTCAGACGGTGGAAGTTCCAGCGCTTGATGGCACCGGCGGTACCTTTACCTCTGCTGGTTCCGATGACGTCAACCTTGTCTCCGGCAGCGAATACATCTGCCTTGAGAACGTCGCCAACGTTGACGGTGGAGCAGTCGTCCAGTCTGAACTCTCTCAGTACTTTCTTGGGAGCGACATTTGCTTTGTCGAACTGACCCTTCATGGGTTTTGTGACCTTGTTGGCCTTCAGGTCGCCGAATCCGAGCTGAACTGCCTCGTATCCGTCGTTCTCCATTGTCTTCTTCGTGACAACGGCGCAAGGACCTGCCTCGATGACGGTGACCGGGATTACAGTTCCGTTCTCGTCAAAGAGCTGTGTCATACCGACTTTTTTACCGATAAGACCTTTCTGCATATTAACCTTTCCTCCTTTGGTTATTGGTTGGCTCGTCACCAACATGACCTTTCGATGCGGACTTTACCCGAGATCAGAGTTTGATCTCAATGTCTACACCGGCAGGAAGCTCAAGACCCGTCAGAGCTTCCACGGTTTTGTTGGAAGGTCTGAGGACGTCGATGAGTCTCTTGTGTGTTCTCTGCTCAAACTGCTCACGGCTGTCCTTGTCCTTGTGGACGGAGCGGAGGATGGTGACAACCTCTTTCTCCGTCGGAAGCGGAACAGGGCCGGAAACCTTGGCACCGGTACGCTTTGCGGTCTCTACGATTTTCTCCGCAGCGGTGTCAACAAGGTTGGCGTCATAGCCTTTCAGTCTGATTCTGATCTTTTCTTTTACTGCCATTTGGACTCCTCCTAAAGAAATGGGATTCATGGCGGGCCTGCTGTTTCTTTTTCTCTCTGCAAATTTTTACACCGAGCCGGGTGTTTCAAACCTGCCCTTTAGAAAAACCTGGAAACGAACCGTTGCAGGCGGTCCCGTCTCCGGGTGGCAAAAACAGCATAGTGCGCAGGATTCCCCCTTTTCGGGGTCTGGCACCAAAATATTTGTTTCGCCCGGTTTAAAATCGGACATACTCCGCGGAAATTTCCCGTCTCAGAGGACGGCCACCTCCCGCATCATCGCATATCTCTCGTGAAAAGGGTATAGTTATGCCTTTTCGCGTGCTTAAAGATAGTAACACACATGGATTGGCAAATCAAGAAATATTTGTCCCGAGGCAAATTTCAGATGAATGCACAAAAACTGTACTGTTTCAAGCATGTTCTTGTACGTTTTTCTATTTTCCGGGCGATTCACGGGTTGTTCTTTGCTCTCAGAAATTCCCCTATTATAATAGTATATATATAATACATAGATTATATGGAAGGAGGACCTCCATGTCCACACCTCTCGCCGACCGAATCCGTCCCGCCACGCTGGACGAGATGATCGGACAGCAGCATCTCATCGGAGAGGGCAAGGCCCTGCGCACCATTATCGAGTCCGGGGAAGTGCCAAATCTCATCTTTTACGGGCCCTCCGGTGTCGGTAAGACGACGCTGGCCCGCATTATTGCGAGCAGAACGAATAAGACCCTGTATCGCCTCAACGCAACGACAGCATCAATCAGTGACATAAAAAGCATCGTCGCTGACGTAGGGACGCTGGCCGCCCCTAACGGTATCCTGCTCTATCTCGACGAAATCCAATATTTCAACAAGAAACAGCAGCAGAGCCTTCTGGAGTATCTTGAGAGCGGCGACATTACTATGATCGCCTCCACAACAGAGAATCCGTACTTCTACGTGTATAACGCTGTTATAAGCCGGTGCACGGTGTTCGAGTTCAAGAGTGTGCCAGTATCGGAAATTGAGAGAGCCGTGAATCGCGCATTCTCTATATTATCCCAGGAAAATGGCGTTTCGTATGACGTGGAGCCTGAAGTCATCCGCCACATTGCCGCATCTTCCGGGGGCGATGTACGCAAGGCTATCAACGCCGTAGAACTCTGTACACTTGCCACTCTGGTACCGGCAAACGCATCCTCCGTCGCAATTACCGAGTCCACCGTGGAGCAGGTCACGCAGAAATCCTCCATGCGCTACGACCGCGCCGGTGACGACCACTACGACATTGTCTCGGCATATCAGAAATCCATGCGGGGCTCTGACCCGGACGCTGCCCTGCACTACCTCGCGAGGCTGCTGGAAGCCGGGGATCTCCCCTCTGCCATCCGACGCCTTCTCGTGTGTGCTTGCGAGGATGTTGGGCTTGCTTACCCGCAGATCATCCCCATCGTAAAGAACGCCTGCGACATTGCCCAGGAAGTTGGTCTGCCTGAAGCACGTATTCCTTTGGCGGACGCTGTCATTCTAGTGGCAACCAGCCCCAAATCAAACAGCGGAGAGCAGGCTATTGACGCCGCCATGGCGGATGTCCGCTCCGGAAATTATGGAGCTGTCCCCCGCCAGCTGCAAAACAAGCACTTCGACGGCAAGGACAACAACAACCCAGGTCAGTTTTACGATTATCCCCATGACCACCCTGGCCACTGGGTCGCCCAGCAGTATCTCCCAGATGTTATCCGAGATAGAACCTACTATGAACCCGGCGAAAACAAGATGGAACAGGCCGCCAAAAACTACTGGGACCGCATCAAAAATCAGAAATAACGTAGTTATGCGGATTGTAGCTGTCAAGGCCTTTTTTTGAAACAAAATGCCACATTTATTACTCTAAGTATATTTTTCGTGGGCTAAAATGTTGAAAAGTCTGTGGAAAGGTGGAAATCTAAAATTTTTTCAGCGCAATCTATTGCCATTTTCCGCTCTTTTCACCGGATTGCGAAAAAACTTTTCCTTGACACCGCTGCCATTACGAAATGTAAAATCGTCTTTACTTATTCGTGAAATTTTTCTTTTTTGTTCGATTTCCCGAGGTACTCCATGGACATCCTCCGCACCATCCCCTGCTTCTCTCCAGACCTGACCTTTGACTGCGGACAGGCCTTCCGCTGGACCCGTTCTGAGGACGGGACCTGGACGGCACCGGTATCCGGCGCCATACGAAAAGTACGACAGGTGGACGAAAATCGATTTGTATTTCCTGGCTGCTCGGACGAGGATTTTCAGAAATTCTGGGTGCCCTATTTGAATTTGCAGCTGGACTATCCATCCATTTGTGAATCCCTCTGCAATGACCCGACCCTGTGTAAAGCTGTTCGCAAATATTATGGCATTCGAGTTTTAACCCAGCCCTTTTGGGAAACACTTGCCACGTTCATCATCTCTTCCAACAACAATATCCCTCGTATTCGCGGCATAGTGGATCGGCTCTGCCAGACGTTAGGAGAGCCACTAGCGGAAGGATTATTCTCTTTTCCCAGTCCGGAGAGACTAGCCGGCTGCAGTGCTGAGGATCTTGTCCCTCTTAGAGCCGGTTATCGTGTCGGTTACCTCCTTGATGCCGCAGAAAAAGTGGCATCCGGGAAAGTATCAGGGAAACGCTGTAAGGAACTCCCTCTTCAAGAAGCAGAGGCTGAACTCCGTAGCATTCGCGGTGTCGGCAAGAAAGTTGCCCAGTGTGTACTCCTCTATAGCTGCGGACACATGAATGCATTTCCCGTGGACACATGGGTCACAAAAGTTATGGCGGAACACTATCCGAACGGCCTTCCAGAATGTGCAAAAGGCGTGGAGGGAATTGCTCAACAGTATCTGTTTCACTGGATTCGCATGATAACTTGAACATATGTTTTATATAAAATTCAGATTATTTTGGTAAATTTGTATAATTTTCCTCTTGAACATTGTGAAACGAAAAACTAATATGGAATTGGATGACACCCGATGGGTTCCACCCATCGGGTTTTTTATTTGGGATCTATTGGTCAAACCAATAGAGATGTTATTGGAGGAAAAGTTATGGGAAAACGTATTGACAAAGCCAAAGAACTGGCAAAAATCGTCAAATCACCAAAGGTGCCGCGGCCGAATATTCTGGCCCTCGGTAAAAAGATCAGTGACCGCATACTGGTCCCCTTTGATGAGAACTCACCGGAGTATTGGGCACTGGACGAGGTGCTGACCGATGAGATGGCCGAAATCGGTCTCAAAATGAAGATGCGCAAGCCCTACACCCTGGACGAGATGGTCAAACTGACCGGCATCGAAAAAGACCATCTCGAAAAGGTCCTGGAGGAGATGGCCTGGATCGGTATCATCGAGTATAACTGGGAAAACGACCTTGGCATCAAACAGTATGATCTGCCGCCCTATGTCATGGGCTCTGGTGAGTTCTTCAACATGAATGAGGAACTGCTCGCAGCGCACCCAAGACTCGCTGAGTTCTTTGCAGACATGGCCAACTGGCCGCTGCACGACATTGCGCACTTTGTTCCCGAGGGCGGAGCTGGCATCGGAATGCATGTCATCCCCGTGGAAAAGGCCATTGAGAAAGAGGAGCACTCCATCAGCATTGAGAAAATTTCGTACTGGCTGGACAAGTACAGCCCGAAAATTGCTGCATCGCCCTGTTCCTGCCGGCTCTCCCGCAAGTATGTCGACGAAGGTTGTGGAGACGACTTCCACGACTGGTGCATTCTTCTGGGCGACATGGCGACCTTCGCTCTGGAGACTAATAAAGCCAGCCGCTATATCACAAAGGAAGAGGCCCTGGAAATTTTCGAGAAGGCCGAGAAACTTGGATTTGTCCATGAAATTACCAACATGGACGGTGAGGACAAGATCTTCGCCATCTGCAACTGCAACCCAAAGGTATGTCTTGCCCTGAAGAACCCGGGAATGTACAACACCCCGAATCTCGTCCGCTCCGCCTACACCGCCCGCGTCCAGACCGAGAACTGCGTGGCCTGCGGCCAGTGCGTTCAGGTATGTCCGCAGGGTGCTGTCCGCCTCGGTCAGAAGCTCTGTCTGAAGAATGGACAGGAGCAGACGTATCCCAAGGTCGAGCTCCCGGACGACCACATGAAATGGGGCGAAGACCGCTTCACTATGGACTGGCGTGACAAGAACCGCATTGAGTGCTATGACACCGGCACCGCACCATGTAAGGTCGCATGTCCTGCCCATATCGGCATTCAGGGTTACTTGAAGCTCGCTGCCCAGGGCAAGTACGATGAAGCTCTGAAGCTCATCAAGAAAGATAATCCGTTCCCTGCTGTGTGCGGTCGAATCTGCAACCGCCGCTGTGAGGACGAGTGTACCCGCGGCACAGTCGACGAGCCTATTGCCATCGACGAGGTCAAGAACTTCCTTGCCCAGCGGGACCTTGACGCAGAGACCCGCTATATTCCGGAGAAACAGGTCCACTCGCTGCGGGGCGACTTTAAGGATAAAATTGCCATCATCGGTGCCGGTCCTGCCGGACTATCCTGCGCCTATTATCTTGCCCTTGCAGGACACCATCCCACCGTATTTGAGAAGAATGAGAAGCCGGGCGGCATGATGACCTACGGCATCCCGTCCTTTAAGCTTGAGAAAAATGTCATTGACGCAGAAATCGACGTCATCAAAGAACTCGGTGTCGAAATCAAATGCGGTGTCGACGTGGGCAAAGACGTCACGCTGGACGACCTCAGAAAAGAGGGATATCAGGCCTTCTATCTCGCCATCGGTGCCCAGGGCGGCCGCAAAGCTGGCGTTCCGGGAGAAGATGCAGAAGGTGTCACCACTGCGGTCGACTTCCTTCGTACTGCCCTTGCTGACGAGTCCTACAAACTGAAGGGCAGAGTCGTCGTAATCGGCGGCGGAAATGTTGCCATTGACGTGGCACAAACTGCCGTCCGCTGCGGAGCTGACTCGGTTCGCATGTTCTCTCTGGAGCAGCTGGATGAAATGCCGGCACTGCAGGAGGAGATTGCCGGTGCCGAGAGCGACGGCGTTACCATCGACAACGGCTGGGGCCCGAAGGAAATTCTGGTCAAGAAAGATGGTTCCGTAAAGGGCGTTATTCTGAAGAAATGCACACAGGTCAAGAACGCGGAAGGCCGTTTTGACCCGAAATATGATGAAGACGATACCGTCACCGTCAACGCAAACCACGTCATCCTCTCCATTGGCCAGTCCATTGAGTGGGGCGACCTGCTGAAGGGCTCCAAAGTGGAGATCGGACGCGGCGGCCGCATTGTTGCAGACCACCACACGTTCCAGACCGGCGAGCCGGATATCTTTGCCGGCGGCGACGCCTACACTGGACCCAGCTTTGTCATTGATGCTATTGCTGAGGGACGTATTGCTGCCGAATCGCTCCATCGCTTTGTCGACTGGGGCTCCACGCTCACCATCGGGCGCGACTGGCGAGAGCTCAAAGAACTGGACAAGGACAACATTACTGTTCCCGACTACGACACAACGCCACGGCAGTCCCACGGCTTCGACCCGTCCATTGACGCACACAAGTCTTTCCGTGACCCACGCCTTGCCTTCACAGAGGAACAGGTCAAGAAAGAGACTGCCCGCTGCCTGAGCTGCGGCGCCTCTGTTGTCGACGAGAACAAGTGCATTGGCTGCGGTGTATGCACGGTTCAGTGCGCATTTGATGCCATTCATCTCCATCGCACGCATCCGTATGCATCTAAAATGGTAGTACGGGAAAAGCAGAAGATCGAAGTCCTCAAGAATGTCGCAAACCGTGCCATCCGTCTGAAGAAAGAGGGAAAGCCGTTAGACCAGTAAATCGCCCAAAAGAATAATATTAGAGCCTGCTCCGGTCCATAAACGGGTCGGAAGCAGGCTCTCTGCTTTATTTTACCTGTATTCAATTGAGGATACTGAGCCTATCCTCCTCCATCAGCGAAATGAGATCCGATAATTTTTCAATGGTATAATCCGGAGACATAACCGTTCCCAGCCCGTAGGAGGCATACACGAAGGGAATGCCCGCTGCGGAACAAGAGTCTGCATCGCCCTGCGTGTCGCCCACATAGATGGGGCTTTCCAAATTGTACTGGTCCACAATCATGCGGATATTCTGCGCCTTGGGGCGCCCAGTGTCTCCGGGGCAGAGATGATCTACGAAATTTCGGCCGAGTCCGGTGGCCTGCAGGAATGCCTCAATGTACCCTGCCTGGCAGTTGCTCACAATGAAGAGCTTATACTTGGCGGAGAGCAGCTGTATTGTGTCCTTCAGGTCAGGAAACAGGGGCGGGCAATTTTCCACCAGATACTGAAGTTCACTCTTGGTACAGAGTTCCAAGAGCTCCTCCTGCCGCGCCGCACTTTCTCCGGGGAAAAGAGAGGCAAAAATGTCCGGAACAAGTTTGCCGAGTTCCGGCTCCAGTCGAGCACGGTCTATAGTGAGGGAAAGCCCCTCCTTCTTCACGACACGGTCCCAGGAGGCAGCAATGGCAGCGGTGGCGTCCCATAGAGTGCCGTCCACATCAAAAATGATACTATCCATTCCGAGCCCCCTTCTGAATATAGTTGGCAGCGTCAATGAGATTGCATGCAACATACTCTGCCGCATCTGTCATTGCCTCCGTGGGTGGGGTGAGATCCGGAATGATGACGATGCGGCATCCAGCTCGCCTAGCGGCCTCAACACCGTTCGGACTATCCTCTAGAACAAAGCAATGCTCTGAGGGAAGTTCCAGCTTCGCCGCAGCCCGCAGAAAGATTTCCGGGTCCGGTTTGGAGTTGTTCACCTCATCTCCGCAGATGGTAGCATCCAGGTAACGTAAAATGCCAGAGCGCTCCCAGTAGGACTGTGCCTTTTCCCGTGCCGTGCCGGTGGCAAGGCAGGTCTTTCGTCCTTCCGCGTAAAAGGAGCGGAGCATGGCAAATAGTCCGCGTTTCAACGGGATACCATTCTTTGCCATCCAGTCATCCATATACGACGTGCGGACCTTGCGCAGTTCCCAATAGGGGGCGTCTTCCCCGAACCAGCTGCGAAAGAGGCGGTCGTTTTCCGTGCGGCTGCGCCCGCGAAAGTCCAGAATTTGCTGTGCTGTCATGGGGTAGCCGAGCTGCTCCCCGGCCAGCTTCCAGCCCTCAAAGGAGAGCTTTTCCGTGTCAAAGAGGGTTCCGTCCATGTCCATGAGCACAGCGTCTGTCATTCTTCCACCTCGGCGATTTACTTCTTATTCATTATAGCAAAAATCGACAAGGGCGTCTCTTTCCGTAAAGGATAAAGAGACGCCCTGCCGTTAAGCTGATGAAAAATTATCTAAGAAACTAGCTAATTTACGTAGATAGTAAAGTTATTGGAAATAATCAGTCACAATTATTTCAGATTAGACGTGCTGAACAACTTTTTCAGCGAAGTCAACGATGTCCCAAACAACACCGGAAGTTTTGTTGCCGCTGTTGTAGAAGACGCCGAGAGTGTCGTTGGAGTTGGTGTCAGTGGTGAAGCGCTGGCAAGTGGACTTGTCGAGCTTCAGCTGATGGGTACCGTTCGGGATACCGCAGACATCAACGTCGCCCCAAGTCTGCTCATTGATGTAGGACATATGAGCGCTGTGCGGGCCGTTGAGCTCCGGATGAGCAAGGGCGTTGAGAACGCCAGTGCCCGAGTAACCGCCGTCACGGGTTACGGTGCCGGTGGAAGCCATGGCCATACCCATGCCCTCCATCATGTTCTTGGTGAAGTTCTCTACAAAGTTGCCAGACAGATAGGTGACATAGTCGTTCTTGTCGCAGAGTCTGTAGAGAGTTCCCTCGTAACCGCTCTCGCCCTTAACGCAGGGAGAACCGAAGGTTACGGTGTAAAGGATGTTGTAGTCCTTCTTGAGGGTCTTATCAGAGCAAACCTGCTGTGCAACCATTCCGCCGAGGGAGTGACCGGTGAGCATGAGGTTGGATCCCTTCGGGATGTTCTCCTCGATAACTCTCTTGATTTCTCTCTCATACTGGTTCGGAAGGTTGAAGCCAGTGGTGAGGCAAGCGTCGAAGTTGTTTGCACGGCCGCCGATGATCTCAGTACCGGCGATGCAGACAAGGTATACCGGAACTTCCGGATTGTCGAGGTCCTCGGAACCGGAAAGTCTGTCGGTGTACTGACGATAAGGCATATGCTGTCCGCCGAGGAGATAGTCCTCGTTATAGTTGTCGTTGCTGTAGAAGAGCGTTCCCTGAGTGATGGAAAGGGAGCCCATCTTACCCTGGTCATAGTTCTTGAACAGATAAGCGCACAGCTGCGGTGCATTAGTAACTGTGGTGTACTTGCCGTCTACCTTTGCTCTTGCAAAAGCACTGGTACCTACGAGAGAGGTAACAGCGAGGGCAAGGGCGAAGACAATGGCAAGAATTCTTTTGGAATTCTTTTTCACAATAAATCCTCCCATTCTCGCGATAATTTTTACTGCAATCAGCTTAGTTCCAATTATAAACAATATGTTAAGGCTTGTCAAAATATCCAAAAACAATCCGATTTCCAAACATATTGTAGGTATATCTCCCCCGGTATACTGTATATTGTGGCCGCGCTTGAAATTTACTACAATATCATGAATTTGTTATTTTAATCCCACAGCTTTGCAGGCATACTTGGCCTGGCTTTCTGTAAAACCTTCATAGGTTGTCAACATGGTCATCATTTCACTCTTCGTATATTTGTCATACTTCATGTACTCACGGGCCATGCGCTCTGCCTGCTTGTTATAGTTAGCGCCGCAATGTGCAGCACCATATTTGGCGTCTTTAGCGGAAAAGCCATTCACACGAAGTGTACAGGCAAGCTTGTACTCCGAATACGGTCCTTTTTTCAAATATGCCTTTGCCTGTTTTACCGCCTTATTCTGGCTGCTGGTGGCCGCCTGTACCGGTGCAGCAGAAAAGGCGAAAGCAATCAGGAGCAGGGCGCTCATGATAATTGCACCCAGTGCGAGTCCCACACGGCGGGTTTCCTTTGGCTGTTCCTTTGTCATTTCCATAGTCATAATGAATTCTCCTTTAATTCAAAAATAACAAAAAACGCCCACCCTATTGGATGGACGCCATATGCTGGTGACTCGTACGGGATTTGAACCCGTGTTACCGCCGTGAAAGGGCGGTGTCTTAACCGCTTGACCAACGAGTCAAAGAAAGGGATACGTTACGTATCCCTTTATGGTAGCGGCGATGAGACTTGAACTTATGACCTACCGGGTATGAACCGGTTGCTCTAGCCAGCTGAGCTACGCCGCCATATCAGCGAGACTTATTATACTAAGGCGATATACCCTTGTCAAGCTTTTTCCAGATAAAAAGTTTTCCAGCGCTCCACCCGCTCCGGGGTGATATCAAATTCTTCCCGCATATATTCCCCAAGGCTTCCATAGCGCGCAAGGATGGCACTTTTCGCCATGAGGAAAAGCTCTTCATGCGTCTCTTCGCAGTAGGCAATGTCGTCCACAAAGTCCTCGCTGTACCCGAGTTTCCGCATGTAGCTTCTATCCTTCCGGGGACGATACTTGTTGGACAGCAGATATTGGTTCAATATGTCGTCCTGCTCCCTGCCAAAGGCAAGTTCTATGAGCGCAGCAGCAAAACCCGTGCGGTCTTTTCCCTCTGAGCAGTGAAAAGCAATGGTCTTGCCCTGATCCATGCAGCGGAAGATCTGCTGGTAGGCGTTGGAAAACGGCATGTCCCGGTAGGACTCCAGCTTTTCCTGCTTCACAAGGCGCTGCCGCTTTGTTCCAAACAGCGTGGCGACCCGTAGCTTTGCTTTCCGGCTCACTAGGATATATTTGTACTTTCCCTCTTCAAAGACCGGGGCATTGATATAGTCGCATCCCTTTGGGAGGCGATCCGGCTTGTAACGGACTTCCTCCCGGTCCCGGAGATCAATGATGACGTCCAGACCGCAGTTTTCAAGAAACTCCCAGTCACCCGGCGTCTTCGGGACAATGCAGGGAGTGCGGAACAATTTCCAGCGGCGGATCTTCTGGCCGTCCGGGCAGGGGAGTCCGCCCATGTCGCGGAAATTCTGGAATGTCACATTATCAGCCATTCAGGTTCTCCTTTTTTGAGACGGCGCGGACAATTTCCCGGAAGTGGGAGAGCGCCTTCTCCCGTCCCTCCATTTTGTACTGTGCGGTCATGGTCTTTTCATAGAGTGGGCGGCACTCGTTCAGCAGCATAGGGTAGAGACTATTCCCGGTACAGAGGCCTAACCCATGGTAGAACGTATATGCCAATTCCCCTGCGCGATTCACCTCTTGGTTCTCCTCAAACTCATGGAGAGCCTTACTGAGTTCTCCCAGCTGCTCCTCTGTTGCGTTCTTCGACGCCTCCCGAATAAGAACTTCCTCCAGTTTGCCGTGGAGTTCCAGCAGAGGGCCATAGTAGTCCGAGGAGAACAGGTTCCCGGAAAAACTGAGAATGGCCTCAAAGGTGTGGAGATTTCCCTCCCGGATATAATCCCGTACAATGACTCCCTTCCGGGGGAGAACACGGAGGAATCCATAATCCTCCAGTTTCTTGATGCCGCCATGGACAACCGCGAGGCTAACGCGCATTTGAGAAGCAAGTTCCCGCTCCGTGGGCAGACGGTCGCCGGGCTTCAGTTCCCCGGAGAGGATCATGTGCTCCATCTGTTCCACAAAGAGGTCTGTGAGGGACGGCGTGACAATTTCCTGAAATGGCATGGTCAGCTGCGATTCTTTCCGTTTCCGGAATTAAAGCTGCCGTCCATAAAATCCAGGATACGGCTTGTCAGAGCAATGACCTGGTTCAAGTCGATATTGGAAAAATCCAGCTGGGAGAGATCCACCTTGGAGAAGTCCAGTCCAGCCTTTTCCAGATTCTTCTTGATTCGGTTCTGGGCATTGACGACCGTGTCCGTGGCGTACTGCCGTGCCGCTTTGAGAGGCCGTTTCCAAGCGCCGGTATTTTTCCCGCTCCGGAACGAGGACAGCTCGAAGGGGATGCGCTTATAGCGGACCACCGCCTTGACAAAGATATTGAAGGCAGTATTCTCATCGAGGCCCACGTCCTCCAGAATTTCATCAAATTTCTTGCGGAGATCGTCGTCGAGCTCCACCTCAACAAATGTATTCATAAGCCGCTCCCTCCTGCAAAATTGCAATTTCTTATTTTAGACAGATTATATCAAAATCATCATGGGTTGGAAAGCAGACGTGCTGTCAGAGACTCCGCCGAGTCCGCCAGAAAGTCGGCGCCGGCCGCTTGGAGTTCCTCCTTAGTACCAAACCCATAGGTAACACCTGCTGCCGTGACCCCTGCATCCCGAGCTCCCGCAATATCGTAGTGCCGATCTCCAACCATGACAACCTGGGGCGATGCACTTTCTCCCAATTCCTCCAGCGCCTTTCTTATCAAGAACGACTTGTCGGCACTCTTATTTTTCAGTTCCGGCCCAACCACTGTTTCAAAACAGTCCTCTATACCCAGATGCGGCAATACGATTTTCAGGAAGTGGGCCGGTTTAGAGGAGACCACCGCCAGACGAAGTCCCGCTCCTCGCAATTGCTTCAACATTTCCAAAGAGCCGGGAAATAACGCACACTCATAGACGCCCCGGTCAGAATAATAGACGCGGTAGAGGCGAACAAGTTCATCAGTCAGTTCTTTGTCTGTGCCATAGACATGGGAAAAGCCCTCATAGAGCGGCGGCCCAATAAAGTAATTCAGCCTCTTCTCGTCCCCCACCGGGATTCCTTTTTCCCCCAGTGCGTAGCGAATACTGTTTTTAATACCTGGGCTCGTGTCCGCCAGAGTTCCGTCAAAGTCAAACAGAACCGCTCGATACTTTGCCATGTCTCTCCCCCTGTTCGCAATATTATACATATTATAAAAGGGCAATCTGGTATAATGCAAATTAGATATCCCGCAATCAGGAGGAGTTCTATGAAACGAATCTTACCAATCCTGCTGTCCTGCCTGCTCATGGCCGCCTGCGCCCTTCCTGCCTTTTCCGCGCCACGACAGCCCCTTGTCACGCAGATCCGTATAGGAAACACCCCAGTGTGGGGGCATTTTTCACCCTGTTCCAAAAAGGTCACGTACTATGGCGGAAAGCCGGATCAGTATCTGGATGCCCTTGCCCTGGCTCTGTGCCTAAACTCCAAAGACACTCCGCAGCGAAATATTGCCCTGGCCAGAAATTCCTACGGCCTAATGGCAGCCCTGAGTGATCTGGTCGCCTCCGGCAAGATAGACACCATCTCCACAGGCGGGACTGACTATGTTTTCCACAGGGAAGACGGGCGGTGCACGGAGCTCGAGGCCCAGGATGACATCCCCTATTTTCTCTGCAAGCTCACCTACGATAAAGAGGGAAACGTCACCGAGCTGCTCGACGCCTCTATTCCCACCCAGGTTTTCTACAAAGACGGTAAAGTCGTTGAAATAAACCCCGGGTATGAATCCAACAAGCTCATTTATCAGAATGGGAAGCTCTCCGAGTCACTCCACTATAGATATCTATATGACAGTGCAGGGAAACTCAACTACATCGCCCGCCGGGATATGACAGATGACCCTGACATGGTCTACGGCGTCCGCTACAACGAGGATGGAACTGTCCAGCAGTTCTACTTCCGCGGAACACTATATGAGTTCCAATATCAGTCCATATGAAAAACCATCCACGCGTCGAACGCGTGGTTGTCATTTGACGGGCAAAGCCCATGCCCCCCCGCAGACGCGTGAATCGCGTAAACGCGGTCTGTCAGTTGCGCTTGCTCGTCTTTTACTTTTTCTTG
>Ga0256406_1000287_pt1 | contig 95852 bp, 68 predicted proteins | sample RumenRJG_03DNA_FD_185986 | JGI IMG/M metagenome (GOLD analysis project Ga0256406, IMG submission 185986) | Bovine rumen microbial communities from Lethbridge, Alberta, Canada - RJG_03 | ecosystem: Host-associated > Mammals > Digestive system > Stomach > Rumen | place: Canada: Alberta | collected...
AACGAACTTTCTTTACATGAATGGATGTTGTTCATAGCTGCATAGCTGTGAACCGAATCATCATGTCCGTAAAAGTAAACTTCGTGTATGTACAAGAAACTTAGCTTATCCCGAACTCAGGTTTATAGATAGCGGAGCGTACGTGACCGATATGGCAATTGTCCTTGCTGGGCATAAAGTTAGGACTGTCGAAGGTCGTTATAGGAGCCTTTGCCTGATTGTAAAAGAAGTCTGGAATCTTCCTGTTCTTGCTTTTCCCAACAAGCATTCCCACGACCTCGTGGCCGTGAGATAATAACATCTGTTCCATTGTCAGCGCCTGGGTCAAATGGCCGCGCCCTTCTCCTTGTACTACGAATAATACTTTCATACCTAAACTTATTATTGTTTGTTCGCGACAAAAGTACAAGGATTATGTTACCAAACGTTGACAAAGGAAAGACAATGTGGTTAAAAATCACGGATGGAACACTACGGACATCGAGGTACCTTGCTGCTCATATTTCTTCAGCAGCGCATTGATATCAGCGAGCGTAAGGGTAGCGATAAGCGGACGGTAATCCATGGGGGTGAGCACCTGCCTGCCACAGAGATACTGCATGGCAAGGCTCTCCGCCCATGTATCCGCCTTTCTGTTATCCTGAACCATCTTTAATTTGAGGAAATTAGCCACGCGGTCCAATTCCCCCGAACTGATACCTGCTTGCACCATATTATTCCACTCGGAGATAATCCTCTTCTGGATCCGCTTCACATCCGACGCTGAAGCCTGATACTCTGCAGATATCTCCAAGGAGCCCGTCGGCAGATAGTTGGTCTCGCCATGTGCCTGAATGGTATACACGCCACCTTCCTTCTGCCGGATATTCTCCATGAGTCGCGACTGGAACACCTGCTCGATGATCTTGTTTGCCAATACTTCCTTCGCAGAGAAGCCACCCCAGAGGTCAAAGCTTGCCACACCAATGGCAAGCGACTGCTGCAGCGGCACATGCACATCCTTATCCTGATGCTTCATCTTGGGAGCCACTGTGACATCGACATAATTTCGGTTCGACGATTTCTTCGTCGGCATAGAGGCGAGATACTGGCAAACAAGACGCTTGGCCTCTGCCTCATCAATGTTTCCCGTGAGTATGAACAGGAAGTCAGCCGGATTGCCGAACTCTGCGTTCCACACCTTGATAATCTTGTCGGGTGTGATCTGCCGGAAGTAAGCCGCATTCTTCGAGAGGACACGTGGCGAATAGTTGTTCTTCATCACGTTGACCGAGTCTTGCAACGGATTGCCCTGCGGACGCATCATCATCTGATTGTTGATGGCGCTGAGCATGTTCTTGTCGAGATGGGGCTCAACGAACGAGAGATACTGCCACTGGAACATCGGCTCTGCCTCATCGGGCATTGCCGAGGATGTGACGCGGTCACTGTACGTGTTTACCGCGATATTCGTTTCGAGGCCATGAAGCTGCAACTGCTTGTAAAGACTCATGTTGTCCCACGCACCGACCGCTGACGACTGCACATAGGTACCCGTCTGCTCTGCTGCCGGGACCATGTCGAGCGGATAACGACTCGAGCCACCTCTGCTCACGGCCTGCAGCAGGACCTTGCCCTTGTCGGCCAAGACCGGCTTGTAAAGGACACGAATGCCATTGCTCAATGTCCACTCCGTGGCAGCGATGTCTTTGCGCGGTGTGGCCTTGACGATCCGTCCGGCCTTCGGCAGGCTAGTCATCAGCGGTTTCACCGAGTCGACAGGCGGCAGATCGAAGGTGTAACTCTTCAGGTTCATGCCATCGACTGTCGAGACGATATTGCTCACATCGGCATATGACAACGAGTCCATGCGTGTCGGCCCCGTGAGGATGACGGTGCGGTTCGGCGTAGAGAGCCACTGATGCACTGTCTTGTTCATCTCGTCGAGCGAGATAGCGTCGAGCGCCTGCTTCGTCAACTGATACTGGTCTTCAAACGAGAGCACCGGATCACCTTCAAGGTAGTTGTTCTCCAACGCACTCTCCAACCGATCATTAGTCAGAGAGACATATTTACGGCTGCGCTCCACCACTTTCCGTAGCGTACCCTTCGCCCGATCGAGCTCCGCCTGTGTGAAGCCGTTCTGCTTCAGGCGGTCAGCCTCAAGCATGAGGATACGCAAGGCGCGCTGCTCATCGCCCGGGTTCGGCGGACATCCGAACTGGATATTGTCGTAGCCCCGCTTCAACGGCATGAGGTTGATACCCATCTCTTGGAACGGCTGGCCAGGTTCACTGCTGCGCACCCGCGCCCGGAGACCTGCCATCGTATTGAACAACTGTCGGCGCGTGTCTTCACGGATATAAGCCTCACTGCTCAACGCGTGATTGTCGGGAGCCGCAAAGCGGTAGATAGCCGCCAAGGTCTCGCCCTGTGCCATCGGGTCGCGGGCGAGGGCAAAGCGCAGGGCCTGCTGGTCAGGGACCAGTGAGAACTGTGTGTTGCTCTTCAGCGGACAAGGCGTGTCTGCCTTTGGAATTGTGGAGAGGATCCGGCGCAGGCGCTGCTCCATGGCGCTGACATCGAAGTCGCCCACGACGACGACTGCCTCGAGGTCGGGGCGGTGCCATTTATGGTAGAAGTCACGAATGGTCTGATAAGACACCTTTGAGATTTGCTCCGGCGTGGAGATGACGTCATGCCCTTCATAACGCGAGCCTTTCAGCAACGTGTCACCCCACTGCTGCTGCATGCGGCTCTGCGCCGTGTTGCGCATCTTTATCTCCTCGATGATGACCGAGCGCTCTTTGTCGATCTTCTTCGGATCGAGGGTCAGTGCACACGCCCAGTCGCGCATAATCCAAGCACAGGAGTCAAGAAACGCAGCATTGTCCGTAGGCACTGCCGTGAGACGGTAGATGGTCTTGTTCTCCGACGTCGTGGCATTGATGTCATGCCCGTACATGACGCCGTGGCGCTCGAGGGTGTGAATCATGCTCTCACCGGGGAAATGCTCGGTGCCCTGGAAGGCGAGGTGCTCCAGGAAATGGGCAACACCGTACTCTTTCGGTTCCTCCGCCAAGGATCCGATGTTATGCACGAGGGCGAAGTTGGCCTGTCCCGGCATCTCCGTGTTACGCTGGAGGTAATAGGTGATACCGTTGGGCAGCGTGCCCTTGATATAAGGCTTCGAGCCTGCTGCCATCAGCAAGGACGGCAGAAGCAGGAGGCATAAAGAAAAGATCTTTCGCATAGCTTGCTAGTTATAAAAGAGGTGGCCGCCGAGGGCGGCACAAAGGAGACATTGCCGCCCTAAAGGACGGCACACAGAACTCGCTTTCAAACGAACGACCGTTATTTTAGGAGCTCGGCAATCTTGTCCTCGAGGGCTTTGCCACGGAGGTTGACAGCCACGATCTTGTTGTTCTCATCGACGACAACCATGAACGGGATGCTCTTGATGCCGTAGAGGGCGACGACAGGCGACTTGACACCCTTGAGGTCAGATACGTTCTTCCACGTATTGCCATCCTCGAAGATTGCGTTCTTCCACGCGTCTTTCTTCTCGTCGATGGACACGGTGAGGATCTCGAGACCCTTCGTCTGATAGTCTTTATAGAGCTTGACGAGGGTCGGCATCTCACGTCGGCACGGCGCACACCAGGACGCCCAGAAGTCGATGATCTTCACCTTGCCTTTGAGGCTGTGCATGTTGAGCGAGTCACCCTCGATCGTCGGCAGCGTAAAATCGGGGGCTGTCTTGCCTACCATGATACGCTCTACCTTCTCAAGGTATTCGGAGATGACCTTACCCATAGAAGATAATTGTTCGGCCTGTGGCAGCTGATCGTAACGGGCACGAACCATCGTTGCCGGCATGTCCTGCATGTTTGTCAGGAGGAGGTATGTACCGACAAAGCTCTTGGCGCAATCATTCCACAGTGCCACCTCCTGCTTGCGGGCTTTCTCCACATAAGTGGCGAAACTGCTCGTGAGGCCCTGCATCTTCATCTGGTTGCCTTCCTGCTGTGCCTCCTGCATATTTTTCTGAAACTTATCCTGCTCGGCCCGTGTGCCGTTGGATACAGCCATGTAGTCGTTGTAGAGTTTCTGATAGTCACCTCCGACGATCGTCACGCCATTGGCAGAGGCGAGCATCTGGAAGTTGGCATTCTCCAACATCACAGGGATGGCCCCTACTCCATTGGCAAGACGGATGTACGCCACCTCGGGCTTGCTAACCTTGCCCTGAAAGAAGAATTTGCCATGGTTCATGCGCGTCGTGCCCAAGGTATCGACATTGCTGCCGATGAGATAGACCGTCGTGTCAGCCACACCCGAAGTACGGGCAGAGATCTGGTAGCCGTCAGTCTGGGCAGAGACAGAAAAGGTACTGGCGAGGAACAAAGCGGTGCCAGCGATATAATTACGAATATTCATTTTATTGGTTAATAAACGGCGACATCCGCCAATGAAACTTTTGTCTGACCGAGATAGGTCTGTTCTTTCACCGTGACACGGAGGTAACGGGCGGTTGTTGCTTTCTTTGCTGAGACAAGTGTAGCCTCACCAAGAGCCGTGCCCAATGTGACATTCTCCACATAGCCGAGGTCGGACCAGGTCTGTCCATCCTTGCTATATTGCAGAGAGACCTGAGCAGGTTGGAAGCCTTCGCTCTCAGAACTATTGTTCTGCACAATCTTCACGCCATGCACCGTCTCCTCCTTTTTCATGTCGATCGTCAACTGCATAGAACGGGAGGTGCCGGAAGCGGGCCAGGAACTCCATGCCGTAGAAGGCTTGTTGTCGAGGAGTTCAGAGAGGTTCTTATTGTTGTTGTCGGTCTCGGAGTTGCTGATGGTCCAGCCCTTTGTACTCAGGTAGTTGAGGGTAGGCAATGTGTTGGCATCCTTACGTGTCAGACCGCTTGTCATGAATCCCGGCAGATAACTGTCGCCATAGACCACGAAGTCGGTGCCATAGATCTCGTGCATCTTTTCGATAGCCCATTTGCTTTCTGCCGTCTGATCCACGGTCGGCCATGCGAAGTGAGTGCCGTCGAAGTAACGGTTCTTGCCGAGGTAGACCGTCTTGGCATTGGAGAAATAGAGCAGGTCCTCTAAAGTATAAAGGTTGCGGTCGACTTCCACCGATTGCATCTTCGTGGCAAAGCCCGTTTCGTCATCGTTGGACATACCGTAGCGCTCTGTCATCTCCGAGGCAAAATCGGTGTTGAGCAACACATCTTTCGTGAAGGTATAATCCTCAAACTGGATAAGATCCTCACAGCCCTCAATGCGGCCGGAGCGATGGAGCACAATCGGCTTGGAGGTATCGACACCCGTGATGTCGAGATATTTTGTCGTAAAATCTTGCTGAGAGAGCTGCTTGGTCTGCTCAGTGCCATTCGTCGCTGTAAAAGAGATGTGGAAATCCTCGATACCGCTTTCCCAGTTGCCCATGATAAGCAGCAGATGATCCTTTGCGAGGAACGCCTTGTTCACGCCACGAGTAAAAGCACGTACCGACTCGTGGTCGTAGGTATACGGGCGGCTCACAACACCGTCGGCCAAGGACAGGGAGCCGTCGGTGTCCAACGACTGCACCTTGACAGTGTAGTCCTTGTTGGAAAGATTGTCTATCTTGCAACTGGTAGCCGTAGGGTCCAGCGTCTGCTGAATCGTATCCGACTCAGAGGCACAAGTGACGATAATGTTCTTCACGGCTGGGTCATTGCTCAGCGTCCATGTGGCGCGCAGGCACTGCCAGCCGGGGCTGACGGAGACGTCTTTCACCTTGCCGGCATAGTGGATAGGCTTACCATCCGTAAAGTCACTGTAGGTGCTTGCCAAGTCATCACCGCACGAAGCGAGAATGGCTAAGAGGCTAAAGAGGATGAAAATATTGTGTTTCATGAAAATCTTATTTTTTGGTATACACTTCCATTTCCTGCATGTAGATATATTCAGAGGTGTTGGCAAACATCTGGATATCATAAGAGAAACTCTTGTTCGGTACGACTTTCAAGTAACGGTAGGTCTGGTCGCTGACAGGACATGTTACATCCATGTAGACAGGCTCAGCCTCATCCATCTCAGCAGATGTCAACACATTCATTCGTTGAACAGTATGATTGACATTGAACCAAGAGTTGTCCGTGAATTCATCTGACTCGCTGTAGTGGCTCAGTTCTGTCCAAGTCTCTTTGTCATTGGAACCGAAAACAGTCACATCGCAAGGCAGACAGGTCCACGACATACCATTCCATACCGGTCTACTATACGTTTCCTTCGCCATCAGCTGTGTATAGATTCTCACAGACGCCGGCACTTTTGCTTCTTTCATGTCCACAATAATCGGAGAACCGAAAGCATAGGGACCACTGTCGGCGGTGGAGAATGTCGTAGCATACTCCTCAGAGATGTCACCGTTGCCATTGACGTAAGAGACGTAAGCGGGCACGTTCTGTGTAGCTCCGTTGAATCCGCCCAAGGAGAGCGAGTCACAGAGATAACTGCCAAGGACGATGTTCTCCTTGCCCTGCGCATCGGTATAACGTACACGGATGTCCTTGATGTCCGTGTTTGACGGCAGCTGATAGTTCATCACAGCACCGCCCGGCACGGCATGGAAGGAAACGCCGCCTGTAGGAGCAACACTAAACGTGTTGTCATCATCCGACTTACACGAACCCAACGAAAGGATGGTAAGTGCAGCGGCTGCTATATATAATAAAGTGTATTTCATAAGTATTTTGCTATTTATAGTTTACCATCCCGGGTTCTGTACGATACCTGCATTCATACGCTCTTCGGAGCGAATCGGGAAGAAATAGTCGCGCGGCGCGACAAACTTACGCTTGCTCCAGACGGTGACAGGACCCTGCCAGTTGTTATAGAATGCCTCATCGGTGCTTCCGACAATATTCCAGCCTTTGAGTGGCTCACCGAGTTCGGCACCCTCTTTCCAGCGGAGCAAGTTCCAGTAGCGACGACCTTCGAAAGCTGTCTCTATGTTTGTCTCCTGCTGGATGATGATACGCATGCCTATCTGGCTCTTGATCTCATCAGGGTGCTTGGCACGCGACCACGACTCTTGTACGGTGGGGATGCCGGCACGTTTCCGCACCTTGTTCAGCGCACTGTATACCTTCTCGCTTGGACCACTATACTCATTCCAAGCCTCAGCCTGCCAGAGATAGAGGTCAGCCAAGCGAATGACAGGATAAGGATCGTCGCCCTTGGAGGCATAGTCGTTGGCGTAAGAACGCGTAGCGATACTGCTATACAGGCCTTTCTTCAACCAATAGCCACTGAGGTTCTGCGGCTCACGCGGGTTGATGTAGGTAGCTTGGGTACCAAACGATTCTCCCTGATGGGCCTTGACGAGCAGGTTATAGTCGGTAGACCATGCATTTGTCTTAGCCGGGCCACGCTGGAAATAAGTACGGTCAGCAGCGATGTCAGCGTAGAACCGAGGCTCACGGCGCAAATGCTCTGCCAAGACACGGGTATCAGCGGGGATGACACCAGCATAGGTACTCTGGTCACTCTCCATTGTCATGTTACGGAAACGACCACTGTAATCCCACGTAGGATCCTCATCGATGGGCAGACCGTTGGCCGTATAATACATCTCTACCATCTTCATCGTCGGAGAGAGAGAACCGTAGACACCGGCATTGTAGTTGGCATAGTTGGAACTCTGGAAACGCGGTAAGACGTAGGTATACATCTTGAATTCAGCATACATATAGGTGTTCGGGTACTTCACCATAAAGAGTGCCTCTGAGTTGTTGAACGCCGGGGCTTCCGTACGCTCTTCAAGGTCCTGCATGGTGTTGAGAAGTGAGGTACTCTTCGAGGTTGTGCCACTCACAAGTTTATAGCCTGCAGCTTCTGCTACCTGCACAGCGGTATCACAAGCGAGGGCAGCCTCGTGCCACTTTTCTTTGTCGTACTGTGTTGGGAAAAGCTGTTCTCCCTGCTTATTCTTGAAGTTGGCATAATCGCTGTTACCGTTAAAGAGCGGTGAAGCACGATAGATGAGAATCATCGCCTTCAAGGCAAGGGCAGACTCACGACTGAAGTAAGCCGAGTGGGATGATGCCTGCTGGGCTTTCGGGAGGAGTCCATTGTTCATGGCATCGTCGATAAGACTGAGCATAGCCTGGAAGCACTCTTCGACGGGACGGCGAGGCTGCTTCATGTTCTCAATGCTGTTCTCTACGTCGATGTTCTTCGGGACGAGGGTGATAGGACCGTAATGACGTACGAGGTCAAAATAGAGGAAGGCCTTGAGTACCTTCACTTCAGCAATCCACTGTTTCTTCTCCACCTCTGTCATGTTGTAGGTGTTCGGCGTGTTGTCGATGAAGATGTTACAGTAACGGATGGCATCATAGTAACGGTCACTGCGCCAGATGTCACCGTAAGGACTCTGCACACTCTGAACACCGTCACCAATGAGCAAGCCGTTGATGGGATAGCGGAGGTTGTCGCGCAGATACTGGTTACCGACGAGCTCGTCGGAAGCCGTCTCAGCGATATTGCCTTGCGGGGTAGCGAGACTTGTGATGAACGAATAGCAATCGGCCTCCCACTCGTCCACCTTCGTGCGCTGCTGGAAGAGGGTCTCGATCGTCGTGATATCCTTCTCCGGCACCACGTCGAGGTATTTGTCACAGCCCGAGAGCAGGGGCAACGCTGCTATCAAACCTATATATAGTTTACGAATATTCATGATATGAATGTTATTATTAGAAACTGAAGTTAAGACCCATGGAGTAGCTCTTCTGGATAGGATAATTGAAGCCATTCTCGCCAAGCTCTACATCCCAGAGATGGAAGTCGGTAATGACGAAGGGGTTCGTGGCACGTACGTAGATACGCACATTCTTGATACCTATGCGGTTCAGCACTTTATGCGGCATGTTGTAAGCTAACTCCAAGGCTGTACAGCGGAGGAAGCGACAGTCACGCATGAAGTAAGTGGAATAAACTGTCTGCGACGTATTGGCGCTGCGGTTCTCCTCATTGTTGTGATAAACAATATTGTTTATTGAGAGACGTGGCCAAAACGCATGCGAGTTCATGTTGTCCGTAGACCAGTAGTCATCAGCAATGGCTTTCAGCATGGCACGGTTGCCGTAGAACGGAGAGATTTCAGCCGGGTCAATGAAGAACGTGCGACGGCCAGAGCCCTGGAAGGCGAAGTTGAACTCCCAGCCTTTGTACTGAATGAAACCGTTGAAGCCATAGATAAGCTCCGGGGTTGTCGGGTAACCGATGTGCACGGCATCCTCAATACTGATGACACCATCGCCATTGACATCACGGTAACGGATATCACCAGGCTGCACATCACCACTCTGCTTCGGTGAGTTGTCGATCTCAGCCTGGTCGGTGAAGAGGCCTTCAGCGATGTAACCTACCTGCTGACTGATGTCATGACCGACCTTCTTCTGCCACTCGGGTTTGTCGGTAGCCTCCTCCAAAGAGAGGTACTTGGCACGACTGTAGGTCAGGGTTGTGTTGAGGATGACGAAGAAGTCAGGGGTGAAGGCTTTCTGAATCTTTCCGGAGAAGTCGATACCATGACTCTTGGCAGAACCGACATTATCGAGCTGATAATATTCGAGGCCCATAGAAGCCGGGATGACACGACGGTAATCGAGAATATTGTGACGGATTTCTTTGTAAGCATCGAGTTGGATGTCAATAAGTCCCTGGAGGAATTTAGCCTCAAGTCCGAGGTTCGTCTGCTCTGCTATCTCCCATTTGATGTTCTCGTTGCCATACGACTGGATTGTGTAGCCACTTGTTGTCAAATTGCCACCCGGGCGCGGGTTGATACGACCACTCTGATTAATGACCGGCAGATAGACGAAACGCGGCGAAGAGATGATGCCATCGTTACCGACCTTACCCCAGGTAGCACGGAGCTTAAAGAATGGAGCAATCTTCTGCAACGGTTTCCAGAACTTCTCGTTGGACAGCACGTAAGCACCACCGACAGCCGGGAAGAAACCATACTTATTCTTCTTGGAGAAGCGCTCAGAGCCATTATAGCCGAAGCTGCCTTCCACGAAGTAGCGGTCCTTGAATCCATAGGTACCACGCATGGAGATACCCATGTTACGATGCTCCATAGTCTCCAGTACGCTGCTGCCCTGAGTCGAAGTTTTCTGTTCGGCATTAGCAACGAACGTCAGACTCGTCTGATGGTCTCCCCAGGCAGCCGTATGGTAAGCGCGAAGTTCATAAGTGAGCTGTGTCGTGCTCAGGCTCTGCTTGGAATTCTCATCCATATCGAGAGAAGGCGACTGCTTGTCGGGATTCTCGGCATTAAGAGCGAACTTACCTGTCTGCTGGTCATAGCTCTTCAGCGAATAGAGCGCCGGGACCATGGCATAAGGCGTTGAATAGTAGCCGGTCTTCACGAGACTGACATTGGCACGAAGTTCGAGGCCTTTGATGAGTTTAGAGAGATTATGGATATACTCCACGCGGTTGGACGTAGAATAACGGTCACGGTCGAGATAGCCTTGTTGCAACGAAGCGTAAGGGTTATCGTTCAACTGGCCACCTGAAGGCACACCGAAGCGGGTATGCGGCCATGCGTAAGTATCGTCAGCTGGATAAGTAGGTGCGAAGTCGACCGGTGAAGCATTAAGGGCAAGCTTATAGGCCTCCGAAGCACTCTGCAATGGGCCATGATACTTATCCCAGTTGGTAGCACTGCTGAGCAGAAGCTGGATACCAGGCTTCAGGTCGATGGTGAGGTTCGTGCGGAATGACAGCGTGTTATTCTTGATATTGATGTCGAACTGGTTCAGTTTGTCGGTCTTCAACATACCCGAATCGTGATTATAGTTGAGCGACACGTAGTACTGCATGATCTTTGAGCCACCACGGATGTTGACATTGACGTGATGGTTCATGCTGTAATTCTTGAACAGCGTCTTGTACCAGTCGTTGGCGGGATAAGCCCAGGAAGGAAAGCGCTTGTCGCCCGTCAAGGCAATACGCTCCTGCGAATACTGCGGAGTAGCCGTCGGGTTGCGGGTCAGCAATGCCTCATTATAATATCGCATGTAGTTGACCGGATCCTCAAGCTCAATCTTCTGCGTCGGCATAGACACGATGGCCTCGTAGCGGGCAGAGGTATAGACTGTACCGGCCTCTCCTTTCTTCGTCGTGACGAGGATGACACCATTGGCACCACGTGCACCGTACATAGCCGTAGCGGAGGCATCCTTCATGACATTGAAGGTCTCGATATCCTCCACTGTCAGACGAGAGAGATCAAGTTTCGAGCTCTCCACGCCATCGATAAGGATCAGCGGGTCGGTGTTGGCATTGCTCTGGAAGGAGGTGATACCACGGACATAGAACTTCGTGTTCATCTCATTCTCCGTCAGTGCTCCCGGCAGTCCACCTGTCTGCCAGGCAATCATACCGGGGATACGTCCGGCGAAAGAGGTTGTCAGGTCACTGCTCGACGTGCGGAGGTCACCCGGACGAATGGTCGTGATACTCGACACGACGCTCTCCTTCTTCTGTGTACCGAAAGCCACAACTTGCACATCCTGCAGCGTGTGGGCATCAGGGGTCATGTCGACCTTGACAGATGTACGGCCTTTCACCGGTACATACTCATCTTTGTAACCGATAAAGGTCATGCGGAGCACGTCTGTTTTCTTCACCTCAATGGTAAACTTTCCATCCACATCGGTGGAGACGCCACGCTTCGTACCTTGAACGATAATGTTTACGCCCGGCAACGCCACACCGTTCTCGTCGACGACCTTACCGGTGAGCTGATAGGTGTCGGCAGCTTGCTGCACCGATTCCACACCCATCGTCGCATTGCGTCCAGATAAAGAACCCGGCATTGCGGCAACAGACAGAGGGAAGGCGAGGACAGCTGCAGAGGCTATCAATAACCTGTAATCTCTTCTCATGCGATAATACTTTTATGGTTTATTGTATCTTGTTTAACAACCGCAAAAGTACTAAAGATGATAAATATTGGCTAAAAATATGTTTCAAAAGGCATACAGAATCATGATTCCGTATGAAAAAGCATGTAGAAACCTGCTAAATTGATAGAATAGCGCGCGTTTTAGTTATGGATTTACAGAAGCATTCGTTTTCGCCAACGCCAAATAGTTGGAAGGCGTGAGGCCTGTGAAACGCTTGAAAGCTGTGACAAAAGTGGTATGCGACTTAAAGCCAACCTCGTTGCCGATGGCTTGAACCGTGAGGTTAAGATGCTCTTTGTCGTTCATCATTTGACAGGCACGACGGATGCGATACTCGTTGACGAAAGCATTGAAGTTGTTGCCAAAGCACTCATTGATGACCTGCGAGACAATCTTCGTCGTGCTCCCAGCCATCTCAGCGAGACGTGCGATAGAGAAGTCAGGGGAAAGATACTCATCTGTGGTATCCATCACGTCACGAAGCATTTGTTGCAACGACAGCTTAGCAGCCTCATCAAGGCTACTGCTCTTATATTTTACTTCTTTATGGTCGACTTTGTCAGCCTTCTGATTATTCTTATTATCTTCTTTCTGCTGTTCGAGTAGTCGCCGCTTACGCTCCTCCTCTGCTTTGAGCAAAGCAACATTCTTCTCATAAAGCATCTTGTTGGAATCCTCAAGTTCTCTATTCTTACGACGCAGAAGGACAAAGGCGATGGCAATGACGGTCACGATAAGCAGACTGATGCCTAAGAAAAGCTTCCACAAGAAGTTGTGGCGCTCCACAGCTGCCATCTGCGCCTCCATGTCTTCCATCTCCCCGAGAAAGCTCATCTCTTTCACACTCGCCATCTGATGATAGCTCAGCAGAGAGTCTTTCAGTTCGATATGCTGTTGCTTATAGTAATCAGCTTTGGCTTTGTCGCCTGTCTTCTGATAATAACTCTGCAAGTCTTTGTAGACAGGCATGAGAAAATCGATAAACTGTGTGGCTTTGGCCTGATCCTCTAAATAATGCATGTCAGCGATAGCCTTGCGATAGTCGCCCATCTGTGCATAGGTCTTACTACGAACAGAATAAGCGGAAAGCAGATAGCGAGGATCGAGGGTATTCTCTTTACCCAATGCCATCAACTTAGAACAAGCCCTCAACGCAGCAAGAAAATTACGATCAGCCCGCGCCATGACATTCTGATAAAGCAAGAGCGCATAATCATAGGAACCCTCACGTTTCGACGACGACCCAGCCACTTTCACGAAAAGGCGATAAGCCTCCTTCAGCATTTTACGATTGGGATGGTCGGACATGATAAGCAACAGGTCGGAGAAAGCATCCACCGTAACCCGGTAGTCGTTCACCTTCGCTGCCGCGCGCAATGCTTCGTCATAACAATGGATAGCTTCACGAACAAGGGAAGCGTCTCCCGTCTCGTCAGCCACGGTCTCATTCATCACGCCCTTCATCAGCCACGGACGGGCCTCACTGTCCGGGAGTTGTGCTTCTTGGGCAAAAGTTTGATACTTACGCAAGCACTCCATGGCACGAGCGAAGTCGTAATGGTAGAAGAAATAGATATACCACAATCCATGCCAGGCACGTGCGACATCCGACAACTCCTGCTTGCTCATATTGCTATGGAATCGGCGTGTCACCAACGAGTAACACAAGAAAGCGCTGTCAGGGCTCGAGCCTTCGTGTGCATAATGATTGGCACGCTCGTTAAGCTCATTGCTTGAAAGACGGCTCATCTGCTCATAGAACTACTGGCTCACACCTTTCGCATCCATATTGCTACTAAACAGCAACAGGAAGCTACACATTATTATATATATGGTATGCTGTAATTTTCCCATAATCCCTTCTTGCTTGCAAAGATAGTTAAAATTAACGAAACCGAAATAATAAATACAATATTTTATCACATAAGAATCATCATTATTAGGTATTGCGCACTATAAACTTTAGCAGTACCTTTGCGCCCAGATATGATAAGCAATACATCTTTGACAAAATTAACTCTTTTTCTCTGCCTTGCGTGGCTTGGAGCAGGACCCATAAACGCGCAAGAGAACGACAAAGACTCCACAGCATGGCTGTCAGGAAGCGTGATGACGGAGTTTAATTATGGGCACCGGCATGGCCAGCACCACCCTACGGTCACCGATTTTCCACATATTCTATTGGATGCTGCGGCTCAATTAGGCCAAGGCTGGTCGATCGTTGCCGAACTGGAGTATGAGCGGTTCCGCATGGACGGGCAATGGGACAACAACTTCCGCGACAACTACACGACGAACAAGCTCTACATCAATAAGCAGTGGAGCGAAGCCGTGAACGTCAAGGCGGGTATCATCGATGTGCCTGTGGGAACCACTAACAGTGGCGGGCCGGCACTAACCATCTATGATCCCCTTGATGAAAGCACGCTCATGCCGATGACATGGCATGAGGGAGGTATAGCTTTCTGGGGGCAGACGAAGCTCTTTCATTATCAGGCTGGAGGATATATCTATCCGACCGCTCCACTGAAAGACTCGCGGCTACTCGGACTGGCACTGCGTGGCGGCATCACACCAGTAGAGGGGCTCGACTTGAGCCTGTCTTATTTCTATGGTAGTTCGAAAGAAGGCATGGTACAACGCTTCAACCCAAACCTCGCAGAGTTTTCGCATATTTATCACGCTGCTTTTGACTTTGCCTATATCAACGACAACTGGACCATCGACGGACAGATGACGATGAGCAACTGCAAGAGGAACAAGGCAGCAGGTATTGAGGCAGGTTATGATGTAGCGGGAGCCATGGGGCTGAAGTCTTTTTCCATCATTCCCTTCGCCCGCTACGACGGCTATTTCCATGTTGAAGGAGCCTCATGCAACAAATGGACCATCGGTCTCAACACATCCCTACCCCACGGCTTCACTTTCAAGGCGGAAGCAGGATGGGAGAACCCCACCACAGCACGTCACACAACGATGGTAGACGTCAGCATCGGGTGGCAAGGAGAGTTCTAAATATTTTGCACGGATGGAATCTTCTTCGTAACTTTGCATCGCAAATAAATCGATCGCGAAATGAGGAAGACATTCTCTTGTATACTATTTATAATAATGTGCATGACAGCGCACGCGCAGATGCACAGTTACAGTACGAACTTCACCTACTCGCAGAAAAACTTTGCCGACACGATACCTATCGAGGTCGTTGACAATCAGATATTTGTTACTGCCATTGTCAACGGTCGTCCATACCGTTTCAACATTGACACCGGCTCCAGTCAGGGTACGATCTACGACAATGCACCATTCATTGGCATGCGCTCCTTAGGCAATGTAGTGAGCCAGGATGCAGCAGGCAGGAGCGACACGGTCGGTGTAGTGCAAATGCCTCAGTTCTCGCTCGGCAAGCTCACAGTGACCGGCTATGTAGCCTCTGTCTTCCATTCCACGATGAGTCGGAGCTATGATGCTATTCTTGGATTCGACCTGTTCAACAAAGGTTTGTGCTGCAAGATCGACACACGTAACAAGCGAATGATTCTCTCGGACCGCCGCGACTTCTTCGACGTAGAGAAAGGCTACGCGCTGCACTACACGCTCAAATGGTGGGTGCCTTACGTCATGGTCAGTCCTTTCAAGCGCCATTACGACGAGGCGCTCTTCGACACAGGTTCCTCTATCCTCTATACAATGAACAAAGAGAGCTTCGATGAGCATGCCTACAAGAGTAAGAATGTGAACAGTCAGGTGGCGGCGCGCGTGAAAGGCAACATGACCATTGGCAACATCGGAGCAGAGAAGACAAGCGAGGTGGCTTTTCTCAAACTTGACCGACTAAAATGGGACGATTTCTCTTTTCTCAATGTCAATGCCGTGACGACACAGGGCACAAGCCGCATCGGAGCAACATTGTTCAATTATGGTGCTGTCATCATCAATGGCTTCCGCCGCTATATTCGTTTCCTGCCTTATACAGAAGGTGATAGCGTGGAAGTGAACAACAAAACCGTGACCACCGCCTATGTACCCACGAGTGATGGTCGTGCTTCTGTGGGAGTAATTCTCCCAGGAAGCGCCGATTACCAGGCAGGCTTGCGCCAAGGCGACATTATCCTCTCCATTGACGGTCATTCTATCAACTCCTTCACAGCCTTCCAGCAATACCCATTGGCAAAGGGGATGACACATCAATTCATCGTAATGTCTATCTCGGGGGAAAGGAAGACTATTTTCATCCAACGGTGACAGTGCACCCTGCATCAATACCATAGCAACAAAGATATGATCAAAGCATTATTTTTCGATATCGACGGCACACTCGTCAGTTTTAAGACACATAAGATACCCCAGTCGGCTGTTAACGCACTGACCGAGGCTAAAACGCAAGGCATCAAGATATATATATCTACAGGGCGACCATTGCCTTTCATCAACAATCTCGGGCAGATAGAACATCTCATAGACGGCTATATCACGACTACAGGAGCCCTGTGCATTGTTGGAAAGGAACGCTTCAACTATCACGAAATAGACAAAACTTCCGTGAAGAAGATTATTGACGCAGCATCGAGATGGAACAAGTCGGTTGTTGTTGTCGGTGCAGAGCATATAGCTGTGGTCAACGACTCAGAGGCGATGACGGAGCAGTTTCGCAAGGGCCTGAACCTTGATTTTGAATTCTCGCCTTTAGAAGTCGTCATGAAGGAGCCCATTCTTCAAGTAAGTCCTTTCTTCGATGAGACACAGGAGAAGGAGGTTATGAAAGGCCTTCCCGACTGCGTGAGCTCGCGTTGGCACCCTGCATTCACAGACATCACGAACATCGGAGCTGACAAAGGCAAGGCGCTGCTCGCCATGGCAAAGCATGAAGGACTAAAGGTGAAGGAGACTATGGCCTTCGGCGACGGAGGCAACGACATTCCCATCATCCAACAAGCTGGTATCGGCGTGGCCATGGGTAATGCACGCGACGAGGTGAAAGCCGCCGCCGATTATGTGACGACAAGCGTCGATGAGGACGGGGTACGCAATGCACTACGAATTTTGCTAAAAAAAGACAGGAAATGATGCAAGATATAAACAAAAAGCATTAATTTTGCCGTAAGTTTATAAAGAGAGACTACAAATGGAAGTCAAGAAGAAGAAACTGATAACTGAACTACGCGACTATGTCATGATCAGCATCGCCATGGTGTGCTATTGTATCGGATGGAATGTATTCCTTCTGCCAAACAATATCACGACAGGTGGTGTACCGGGTGTATCGTCCGTCATCTACTGGGGATTCGGCATTCCTGTACAGACTACTTACTTCGTTATCAACGCAATTTTGTTGCTGATAGCATTGAAAATCTTAGGTTGGCGCTTTTGCGTGAAGACGATCTATGCCGTGCTCCTTCTCACCACGTTGACAACCTTCGCACGAAGTCAGTCAGGCAGCCTACATCTTCTTGCTGACCAGCCGTTTATGGCAAGTCTCATCGGTGCTATTTTCTGTGGATGCGGCGTCGGTATGGGCCTGGCTTTCAACGGTTCCACGGGAGGTACAGATATCATCGCTGCCATCGTACACAAATACCGCGACATCTCTCTCGGCCGCGTCATCATGATGTGCGATATTGTCATCATCTCCTCTTCTTACCTCGTGTTCCACAACTTCGAGCAGGTTATCTATGGTTATGTCGTGCTCATCGTGACCGCCTACTGTGTGGATCAGGTGGTGAACATCATGCATCGCAGCGTGCAGTTCTTTATCATCTCCGACAAATACAAAGAGATTGCTTCTCGTATCGCCGTCTTCCCACACCGTGGTTCCACTGTCATTGAAGCTCATGGCTTCTACACCGGCCACGAGGTCAAGATGTTGTTTGTCATGGCCAAGCGCCGTGAGAGCAACACGATCTTCCGCATCATAAACGAAATAGACCCCAAAGCATTCGTCACGGAGACAAATGTCATTGGAGTCTATGGTGAAGGCTTCGATAAGTTCAAAGTGAAGATGCCTAAAAAGCATGAGCATCCTATCCCAGCCGAAAAGTTAGCACAGCTATAAAAGTCTGTAATCACATTGGTGGCCGGTACATTCCTGGCCCCCGTTGCCCGGGGGAACCGAAGGGGGTGCGGCCACTGCACTAAATCGTTATTTCAGCTGTTGGCCTGCAGTGCTATACTTCTTTCCTGCTTTCTCGATAACAACCTGACCTTTGTCGAGATACTTGTGAGCCTTGGAAGCTTCGGAATTCACTACAACCTTCTGAATGTTGGTTGATGTAGGAGTCTCAAGAGTGATGATCAGGCAGCACTGCTTACCGGAAATCTGGAAAGCGAGGCTGTCCGTAGCCGGAGCGTCCGAGAGATCGATGGTATAGCTCTTATGGATGAAATCATCTTCCTTTTTGGGGAATACATACGTTGAAGCATCATATTCCGTGCCATTGATCTTCTTGAAATAAGAGTCCGCCTGATTTGTGTTGTTGTATCCTTCGAACTTGATCTTGGATATCGAGATTCCATCAGGGATATTGATGGTGTAAGTAGTAGCAGAGTACTTAACATAGTCTGTTTCCTTTACATACTGATACGCCTTATTTTTCGCATTACTTACAGAGAAGCCATTTTTGAAGTTGTAGGTCTGACCATCAGCAGATGAGCTCTGATAGGTTGCGTTTGAGAGCACATAGCTTGTCTGTGCCTATGCAGCCTGACCGCAGAGGAAGAGGCCGCAGAACATCAACATGAATAAGTAAATTTTTCTCATAGCAATAATGTTTATAGTGTTAGTTAATTGTCTTTCAAGTTCAACGACACAAAGATAAAACAATTGTTTGAGAAACACTGTAAGGAAATGCGAAAAAAGAGAAGGTAGCATTCTTCCTCCTCTCTTTTCGAACAATATTCCCCCTTCGTGCTACAATATATAATCTTGTATCATTTCGAATCTATAGCTACTAACTCCTAATTCCTAATTCCTAACTCAATAAAACTCCTAATTCCTAACTCCTAACTCTCTTAGAGGTCTTTCTTTCCAAACAGTCTTTGGGAGATGGCATAAGGAAGAATGATCCAAGCCAGCAAAAGCAGGGACGAGACGACAATGCCCCAAGTATCACCTAAGAAGTCCTTGAAAAGCGCACCACTGTAACCCATCATAGCCGAGACATCCATCTTCAAGATGACCTGGAAGCGCGCAAGGTCAAGCGGATTAAGCATGAGCAAGCCCATGAGCGGTTTCTCAATGGGATAATCGCTGAACACGAAAACGAAGAAGAGCAGCACAGCGTCGTAGATCATCGTGAAGAGCAGCCACAAGAGCAGCGTGGCTCCTATGCCACGAGTCTTCTCCGTGGTGAGCATGGCTGTAAGGAAGGCCAGCGAACAAAAGACTAACGTCACTGCACATCCCATAAGCAACTGTACCATTGCTGTAGGAAAGTCACTGTAAAGGATGATAGGAATTCCGGCTCCAAGGATGAAAGCAGCCAACAGGCTCACACTGCATCCCACATACAAGCTCTGCCATACACTCTTGCGACGAAGGGGCTGACAGAGGAGCATCGTGATGAAGTCGCGACTGTCGTACAGATAGATGACCGTGTAGACCATTGACATCAGTGGGGCGATAAAAAGCACGACATTAAGGATAGTCAATGCGCCTTTCGTCTCGTTATCCTGAAGCATCATGCTTGTCCACGACATGAGGGCAAGCAAAACGAAATAGAAGATGACGACCTTATTCTTGAGGTTGTCGAGGAGTATGATTCGTGTTATCTTTCCCATTTCCTTACTTAGCTGTTTTGTTTCAATAAATCGATCACCGCATCGTGCGTTGTCTCCGTGCCTGTCTCTTTCAAGAGTTCCTCTACCGGCTTATAGAACAAAATATGGCCTTCCTCCATAAAGATGATATGTGTAGCGATGCCATTGAGTTCACTAAGGATATGACTGGTAATAAACACGAGTTTGCCCTTCTCCTTCTTTATCTTCTCCTTGAGGATATTGGCTGAGAGTGGGTCGAGAGAAGCGGTAGGCTCATCAAGAATAAGAATATCGGGATTGAAGAGGAAGGCTAAAGCAGCGTTTACTTTCTGCCGCATTCCTCCCGACAAAGCACCCGTTCGCTTTCCGGCGAACTCTTCAATGCCATAAGCCTCATACAAGTCTTTATCGAGTTCTCCCTGATAGCCACGCACACTGATAAGCGTCTTAAAGACATCGCTTACGCTCATGTTCTCCGGGAAGTTACTGTTCTGCTGCATGAAACCGATCTGCGAGCGCGACTCCGGATTAGTCGCTACGTTCTTGCCATCGACCAGCACTTCCCCACTCTGAGGAGTAACAAGTCCAAGAATCGTCTTCATGAGTGTGGTCTTACCGCAGCCGTTTGGTCCCACGAAAGCGACACACTGACCTTGATCAAGCTTGAGGCTGATGTCCTTCAGCACATGTTGTTTGCCGTAATATTTATTGAGATGATTGATTTCTATCATTGAATACACCTATTTATATAGCCCAACGTCTGAGACGCGGCGAATGATCCTGATAAGTATCTGGGGTGACAGTAGGGATAATCTTCTCCGTCTGCTCCAACAGGTTCATCAGGAAACTGCGGAAGAAAAGCAGTGCATCTGTATTTTGCTCAGCCAGAGAAGCGAAGAGACTCAAAGGCCGATAGGGCACGTCTCCCACCCCATTGTGGTCAATATCGTAGCCGTCGTATTTATCCCAGTAGTTGCTTTCCACAACATTTCCGTTATAGCTTTTGTTCGTCGCCATGTCGAACGTATTTCCGATGAAGTTGTTTCGCACGATAGTATCGTTGCTGCTTCCTGAGACAAGGCGCACGCCCCATCCACAGTCGCGTATCTCGTTGCGCTTGACGAGCAGGTCCTGTCCTCCGTCAATCATCAACCCCACGGTGTTGCGTCGGAAAATGTTACCCTGAATACGCGCATACTGTAATTCTTTAATGAGCAGTCCATAGCTGCTCGTGCCTTGGTTATCCTCGAAAACATTCTTCAGCATCGTTACATTGTGCGTGTACATCACCGCCACACCTGCACGGTTATGACGGAAGATATTGTACATATATGTATTGAAATGGGAGAACATGAAGTGAAGGCCATAGCGCTCACAGCCATTGATTGTGTTGCGAGCTATATATGAATGCTCGCAGAACTCGAGATAGATACCATCGCGATGATGGCCCACCTTGTTGTCTGTGACTCTCAATCCATAGCCTTTCCAGCAATGGATGCCACTTCCCATGATAGCGTTTTCCGTGATATTGCTCTCCACTTGATTATGCTCCACAGCGCAAAGACTCGTCTGCTGGAGCATAATGGAGAACATGTTGTCTTTGAGGATATTGTTGACAATCCTCACATTGCTCACATTCTGAGCAAAGATGCCAGCATAGTCGAGCCTTGAGGAGCGATTGCTATGCATCACCTTCAAACCGGAGACTGTTACATTGCTGGAGCGGATCTCAAGGACATGCGTCTTATAGCCTCCGTCAACGACAGGCCAATTCTTACCTATTATCGTCAGCGGTTTATTGATGATGACATGCTCACGGTAAGTCTTTCCTCCAAACACTCTGATCTCGTCATGGGGTGCCGCCTTCCTCACAGCCTCGTTGATGGAAGAGAAAGGATACCCTTTCCCAACCTCAAGCACACGGCCAGAGGCTGGGAAGGATCCTCTCAATACAAAAACACAAACTATGATTATATAAACTAATGGGTTATCTTGAGCCTTTCCCATGAATCTAACAAAATAGCATTATTGTCTTTGGCAAACTTAGAGGCCTTTGCAGGATCTTTGAAAGCCGCCACACCACCATTCATCGGTGTCTGGAACTCACCCAACACGAGCGAGGCACGCTGTATGTCAATAAGTGAGTCGGGCTGATCATAGTCAGCCACATAGATCTTAGCGATTGTAGAATCGCTGATATTATTATCGTGCAGATAATGGAAGAGGCAGGTGGCATCGTCAAACTTGAAACATTTGCCCTTGTCGGAGATATACTCGCAGGAAAACTGTTTCTTCTCGATGGTCATGCCGCACTTGTCGCATGCGTCTTCCCCTGCATTGATAGCCTGTGGCTTGTCGTTGACCGAACAAGCCACAAACAGCAATGTGGAGAAGGCTATCAAATGAATAGCCTTTCTCATAATCAAGCCTTTTTCTTACCAGCAAGCACACCAATCTCCTTGAATACTACGAAAGCGACCAGTAAGCCAGAGACAACGAGCAGATAACCACCAAGGTCAGGCTGCGACATCACGGTCATGTTCAACAATTGCTTCACACCGATGATAGGCGGCTGATAAGCCATGCCCGGCACCTTGATAGGAGCCGTCGGATCAAGGTTATGACCATAAACGTAAGTCCAATGGTAGAAGTCGATGAAGCCTAAGACACCGAAGATGCCGAAGCAGATCAGCGCAGCGATGGAGATTCCTTTCTTGCGAGCAATAGCTGCAACGAGGAAGAATACGGCGAAAGCGAGGAGCACGTAAGGTAACACGGAGAACTCCCAGAAGTCACCCGGATGAATCTGAGCCATACCGACATAGTGGTTGAGCTCATTGATCTTCTCAAGGTCAATGCCATCCTCGCCACCATCGACGCCTTTCAGTCCACCAATATACATCACCATACCCTCAGGATACTGCGGTGCGGCGATGTCAATGCGCCACAGTGAGGTGAAAGCTGCTATACCTGTAAGGATAGCTGCCACGATGAGCAGGATAGCGCTCATCTTGCTTATTTTTCCTTTGAAATCTAATGCCATGATTTTTATTGAATTATGAAATGTGATCACGCCTCAAATGCGTCGTGTTTCCGACACATATGCGTCGCGTTTCCGACACATATGTGACGCGTTTCCGCCACATATGCGTCGCGTTCCCGTCACGACGGATGGGTACACGCAATTAACAGGAAATCAATTACTTTCTGTCGTGTCCAGTCTTTGCTGCTCCGGCCTGTGTTGTAGGCTTAGAAACCTTGAAGTCCTTCGGCAGCTTGTCGTCGATAGTGAACTTGATAGGCGTATTGCTTCCGGCCGGACTTACGCGAATGTAACCTTGCATCTCCTGGTGGAGAGCACTGCAGAAGTCGGTGCAGTACATCGGGAGAATACCGACACGGTTCGGGATATATTTTAGCGTGCAAGTCTCACCCGGCATAACGAGGAGCTCACCGTTATTCATGCCCTTGATAGCGAAGCCGTGCGGGATATCCCATTCCTGCTCGATGTTGGTCACATGGAAGTAGACCTCATCACCCATCTTGATGCCTTCGATATTGTCAGGTACAAGACGACTGCGGATAGCTGCGATATAGACGTCCACACGATTGCCATGACGCTCAACGCGACCCTCCTGAGCCGAACTGATCTTATAAGGATTCTTGTTTTCTGAGAGACGAGTGAACTGAATCGAGTTAGGCTTCAACATATCAGCTGCGATAGCAGAAGCATAATGAGGCTCGCCGATCAGCGGGAACTCAAGGATGAGCTTCATCTTCTTACCGCTGATGTCATAGAGCTGAGCAGCCTGGCAGAGCTCGGGACCAGTGGGGAGGAAGCAGTCCTTCGTGATCTTGTTGTAAGCAACCATGTACTTACCGTAAGGCTTCTTAGTATCAGCGCCAAGCACTGAGAGGTGGCCAACACTATAATAGGTAGGAATGCGATCCTCAATCTGACAAGTCTTAAGGTTCCACTTCACGATTTCAGAAGAGATGAAGAAGCTCGTGTAAGCATTGCCATCAGCATCAAACTCGGTATGGAGCGAGCCGAGACCCGGAGACTGAACCTCGCCATGGAGCGCTGCCTCGTATTTGATAACAGGAATGCCTTCAACCTCACCGTCAAACTGCTTGTTTTTAATTGCTTCCTGAATCTTGGAGAAGCTGAACACGGGAAGGTTAGCAGAGAGTTTACCGTTGCCAACGATGTACTCACCTGTCGGATCAACATCGACGCCGTGAGGCGACTTCGGACAAGGGATGAAATAGAGGAAGTCGTGGTACTTCTTGGTATCGATCATCTTCACCTGATTAAGGATCTCAGAAGTAGCCTGGTTCTTGGCGAAGTCCATCACGTTGTGTGCATACTTGGCATTCTTTATGACGAAGTCACCCTTAGCTGCATGTTCAGCAGCCTTCTTCCAGTTGATGGCGAGGATATAGTCCTTGTCGTTCTGGCTGGCGTTGACCTCAAGCATGGAGTGAGCCTCTTCGGTGTTATAGCAAGTGAAGAAGCTCCAGTCAGCTGATGGGCCCTTACCGCTGTGGCTCAGGTCATAGTTGAAAGGTGGAAGGGCGAGCTGGAAGTCGAGGCTCATGTGGCCTGTATTCTTGTCCACCTTAATATAAGAAACGGTGCCGCGGAAGTCCTTCTTGTAATCCTTGATAGGTACATCGCCGTTCTCAAAGTCGAAAGGAACGGAGAAGCGTGAGCCGGCAACGACATACTCAGTGTTGCAAGTGATGAACGGAGAAGCGTGATCACCGCCGGTGTTAGGCACCTCAATAATCTCAGCAGTCTGGAAGCGCTTAAGGTCAATACGAGCGATACGCGGGGTATTATTCTCGTTGATGAAAGCCCAACGGCCATCGTACATAGCGTCAGTCTCAGAGAGCTGTGTATGGTGAGCGTCGCCCCATGGCACGAAGCCGAAGGAAGTCATCAACAGAGGTTTGGTGTTCTCATCGTAGCCGTAGCCGTTCTCCGCATTCTGCGAGAAGACAGGGATGACCTTGATAAGACGACCGGAAGGAAGGCCGTAGACAGCCACCTGGCCGGAGAAGCCACCGGAAACGAAGTCATAGAACTCGTCGTAGTGACCGGGAGCCACGTACACTTTCTTTGCCGCGTCATCATCAACAGCGATGTGACCGCCTTTCTTCATCTTACAGGAAGAAAAGGTTGCTCCTACCGCAAGGGCACAAGCAAGTGCGACTGTGAGATTCTTGTTCATAAGCTAATATTTAATATAATGGATGTATGCGATTGTCATATATACGTTGCAAAGTTAGCATTATGAACAAACGTATAAGGGTCACATTTGTTACCCTTTTCAGTTAAAGTAATATAAAAGAAACGGTTTTTACAGAGTTGAAGAACGATTCTATTGGAATCGACCTCCGATAACGATGAAATGGCCGTACGATTTCGGTTGAATCGCACGGCCATTTCTATTATTTGACGTATCAAAGTCTATGATGCACTTGATACCCCAAAATATTTAAGTCTATTACTTGCTGCTCTCTTCCGGAGCCTTGTCGATGAGATCCATGAACTGATCGAGCTTCGGCGTGATGATGATCTGCGTACGACGGTTACGCTGACGGCCGAGCGCTGTGTCGTTGCTCACAAGCGGGTTGAACTCACCACGACCACCGGCTGTGAGACGCTTAGGAGAAACGTTGAAGTGATCGATAAGATACTGCACCACAGAGCTTGCACGGAGTGCAGACAGATCCCAGTTGTTGCGGATGTTCTTCATGCTCGGAGCAGAAGTATTGACAGGCACGTTATCGGTGTTACCCTCGATGAGCACATCGTAGTCCTTATAGTCAGTGATGATCTTAGCGATCTTCGACAGAGTCTCTTCAGCACGGTCGTTGATCTCATAAGAACCACTCTTGTAGAGCATGTTGTCGGCCAGCGAGATGTAAACGACGCCTTTCAGCACCTGCACATCCACCTCTTTCATCTCCTCCTTAGACAGTGAGCGTGTGAGGTTGTTCGTAAGCACCATGTTCAGAGAGTCGCTCTTACTCTTGACCTCCACGAGGTGACGGATGTACTGGTTCGACTCGTTGATCTGATCGACTAGCTTAGAGATGTTGATGTTGTTGGAGTTGGCGTTCGTCAAACTCTGGCTGAGATTCTTCTGCAGCGCCTCGTTGTCCTTCTTCTGCTGAGCGAGCTGATCCTCGAGACTTGCCACACGCGAGTTGGCAGCAGCGAGCTTCTCCTTCGCATCCTGATAGTTGTTGGTCAACTCACGGTTCTCGTTCTGGCAGTTGACCAAGTCTTTCTTGCTGGCGCAACTTGTAGCGAGCAGTGCACCGGCAACCATTACAAATAAAATTGTCTTCTTCATATTACTTAGTTTTTGTTTCTTATTCCTTACAATATTCTATTGTTTCGCGTTCTTTCCGTGTTCAAATTTACTAATAAGACGCGTGAAGAGCAAGGAAGTCACAATGTTTTAGGCTTATTTAACCTCAGCAACGACTTTCCGCATCGACTTTTCACGACCTTTCACGACATGCTACCAACATCTTACACGAGCTTATTATAAAAAAGCACAAAAAGAAATGCAATTGTTTTGATAGCTCAAATATATTTCGTAACTTGCACTTCATAAATTATGAAGCGTAAAAGATGAAGTGATATGACAAAACAGCTAAACAACCCATTTGTGGAATACGGATATAAAGGGGCTGAGTATTTCTGCGACCGTGAGAAAGAGACAGAAGAGATCATCCGTGACCTGCACAATGAAAGTAACATTGCACTTATCGCTCCGCGCCGACTGGGCAAGTCGGGCCTTATCCAACATGTCTTTGAACAAATGAGGAGCAAGGAGCCCGACAGCATCTGTATATATATTGATATTCTTCATACAAAGAATCAGGCTGACCTTGCAGAGACTTTTGCTACTCGCGTCATTCGTGCTATGGACAGCAATGCACAAAATGCATTGCGAAAAGCCACACAATTTTTAAAAGGCATACGCCCCACCATGAGCTTTGATGAACTGACGGGTGAGCCATCCTTCTCCATTGACATTCAACCCACGCAAGAGAAGAGCACAATAGAGCAAACTTTTCAGTATATTGCGAAATCAGGTAAGCGCTGCTATATTGCTTTCGATGAGTTTCAGCAGATACTCGAATATCCGGAGAAAGGCACGGAAGCATTGCTACGCTCCATGATCCAGTTTGTGCCTAACGCCTGGTTCATCTTTTCCGGGAGCCGGCAACATCTCATGACTGACATTTTTCTCTCCGAGAAACATCCTTTCTATCTCGCTTCACAAATGATGACGCTCAATGTGATCAACGAGGAGAAATATCGCGCCTTCGCCAATCACTTTTTATCCAAGCAAGGCAAGCAATTCACAGAAGACAACTTTCACTATCTTTATTCATTGGTAGATGGTCAGACCTGGTATGTCCAAGAGATTCTTCACCAGCTTTATGAGTATCCCGAATCGAGACTCGAGAGAGAAGATATAAACCAAGCCCTTAATCAATTGCTTCAGCGATGGAGTATCAGTTTCTCCGCCCTCTATCAGGAGCTTACGGAGAATCAGGCACGCGTCTTGACAGCCATTGCTAAAGAAGGTCGGGTAAAAGCACCGATGAGTAAAGACTTCATGCTAAAATACCATCTTCCGGCACTGAGCTCAACAAGGCAGGCCCTTCAATCTCTCATCAGTCAGGAGAGGCTTTTCCATGATGAGAATGGCTATATCGTCTACGACCGATTCTTTGCCATGTGGCTGCGGAGGCTTAACTAACAAACGAATTTAAGTCATAGTTGGAAATTAGTAGTCATAGACGTAGCTTTTTCCCGAAATTCTTATTAATTTTGCATGCAAGTATATACGATATTAATATATTAATAAATCTCTATAGATTATGATTCTTTTCTTCAAGACTCCCAAGGAGAACATCATTGCCACTGAGATCGACCACCAGCCCAGCGACAAGGAGAAGCAGGCTCTCTGCTGGCTTTATGGTGACGCCACACTGTTGGATGACGAGAAGCTCGAAGGCTTCTTCGTTGGCCCGCGCCGTGAAATGATAACTCCTTGGAGTACTAATGCCGTTGAGATCACACAGAACATGAGTCTCACCGGCATTTCACGTATTGAGGAGTACTTCCCCGTAAAGAGTGAGGATGCTGAGCACGACCGCATGCTCCAGCGTATGTACAAAGGTCTCGACCAGACCATCTTCACCGTCAACCACGAGCCCGAGCCTATCAAGCACGTGGAGAACATTGAGAAATACAATGAGGAGGAAGGTCTTGCCCTGAGTCCTGAAGAGATTGAATATCTGCACAAGATAGAGAAGCAGAACGGACGTCCACTCACCGACTCCGAGATCTTCGGTTTCGCACAGATCAACTCTGAGCACTGCCGCCACAAGATCTTCGGCGGTAAGTTCATCATCGACGGCGAAGAGCGTGAGTCGAGCCTCTTCTCGCTCATCAAGAAAACGACAAAGGAGCACCCGGGCAAGATCATCTCTGCCTACAGCGATAACGTTGCTTTCGCCCAAGGCCCGATGATCGAGCAGTTTGCTCCGGAGGATCAGACGACCGCAGATTACTTCAAGGTAAAGCCTATCGAGAGTGTCATCTCCCTCAAGGCTGAGACCCATAACTTCCCGACAACCGTGGAGCCGTTCAACGGTGCCGCTACGGGTACAGGCGGTGAGATCCGCGACCGTATGGGCGGTGGCACTGGTTCATGGCCTATCGCCGGCACAGCTGTATATATGACCTCCTACCCACGCCTGAAGAACGACGACGGCAAGCCCGCTCGCGACTTCGAGCAGAAGATTGCTCCGCGTAAATGGCTGTATCAGACTCCGGAGGAGATCCTTATCAAGGCTTCCAACGGTGCCTCCGACTTCGGTAATAAGTTCGGTCAGCCGCTGATCACCGGTTCTGTGCTCACCTTCGAATATGAGACATCTACGGGTGATACAGCTGTTGTAGAAAGCAGTAAGGAGAACGTTCAGTCGACCGACGAGGTCTACGGCTACGACAAGGTCATCATGCTCGCCGGTGGCGTAGGCTATGGCAAGAAGCGTGACTGCCTGAAGAAAGAGCCTAAGAAGGGCGAGGACATCGTCGTTGTCGGTGGTGACAACTACCGCATCGGTCTAGGTGGCGGTTCCGTATCGTCGGTAGATACCGGTCGCTACGGCACAGCCGTAGAGCTCAATGCCGTTCAGCGTGCCAACCCGGAGATGCAGAAGCGTGCTTACAACCTCGTGCGTGCACTCGTCGAGGCTGACAACAACCCTGTAACTTCTATCCATGACCACGGTTCTGCCGGTCACCTCAACTGTCTCTCTGAGCTCGTTGAGGATTGCGGTGGCAAGATTGATATGACAAAACTGCCTATCGGCGACAAGACGCTCTCCGCCAAGGAGATCATTGCCAACGAGAGTCAGGAGCGCATGGGTCTGCTCATCGAGGACGAGCATGTGGAGCGCGTGCGTAAGATCGCAGAGCGCGAGCGTGCACCGTTCTATGTCGTCGGTCAGACAACTGGCGATGCTCACTTCTCCTTCGTCCAGGGCGACGGTGTGAAGCCCTTCGACCTCGACGTGGCTCAAATGTTCGGTCACTCTCCGAAGACAATCATGCGCGACGTCACCGTGGAGCACCACTATGAGGATGCTACCTACAGCGTCGATAAGATTGACGAATACCTTAATAATGTACTGCAGCTCGAGTCGGTAGCTTGTAAGGACTGGTTGACCAATAAGGTGGACCGCTCCGTGACAGGTAAGGTTGCTCGCCAGCAGACGCAGGGCGAGATTGAGTTACCGCTCTCCGACTGTGGCGTCGTGGCCCTCGACTACCGTGGCCATGCAGGCATCGCTACAGCCCTCGGTCATGCACCGCAGGCCGGTATGGCTGATCCCGCCGCAGGCAGTGTACTGTCTGTAGCTGAGAGTCTGACAAACATCATCTGGGCTCCTATTGCTACCGACAAGGATCATCCGTTCCCGATTGAGAACCTCAACCTCTCAGCCAACTGGATGTGGCCGTGCCGCTCACAGAAAGGTGAGGATGCACGCCTCTACAGTGCCGTGCAGGCGCTCAGCGACTTCTGCTGCTCGCTGCATCTCAATGTGCCAACCGGTAAGGACTCACTCTCTCTGAGTCAGCAGTACCCCGATGGCTCGAAGATCATCGCTCCGGGTACTGTCATCGTGACTTCAGGCGCTGAGGTGAATGACGTGCGCAAGACCGTGAGCCCTGTGATGGTCAACGACAAGAACTCATCTTTATATTATATCGACTTCTCCTTCGACAAGCAGCGCCTTGGCGGCTCAGCATTCGCTCAGACTCTCGGCAAGATCGGTTCCGATGTTCCTACGGTGAAGAACAGCGAGTATTTCGCCGACTGTTTCAACGCTGTGCAGGAGCTTATCCAGAAAGGCTGGGTCATGGCCGGCCACGACATCTCTGCCGGTGGTCTCATCACCTGTCTGCTTGAGATGACTTTCGCCAATGTGGAAGGCGGTATGCATGTCAACCTCCACGATATCATGCAGGACGATGACGACGTAGTGAAGATGCTCTTCGCCGAGAATCCGGGTGTCATCATCCAGGTCTCCGACACGCATAAGAAAGAACTGAAGGAATACTTCGAGGAGGCAGGCATCGCCTTCGCTAAGATCGCTTATCCTACACCTGCTGAGCGTAAGATCGTCATCGTGAAGGACGACTGGAAACACGAGTTCGATATCAACAGTCTGCGCGACACCTGGTATAAGACCTCTTATCTCCTCGACCGTCGCCAGAGCATGAACGGCATGGCTCACAAGCGCTTCCTCAACTATAAGAAGCAGCCACTGGAGTTCCGTCTCGGTAACTTCAAGGGTACCTTCGCTTCCCTCGGTCTCAACCCTGACAGATGGAAGAATGAGTCTGATAATAACAGACCAAAGGCAGCCATCATCCGTGAGAAGGGTACGAACGGCGACCGTGAGATGGCTTACACGCTGTGGCTCGCTGGCTTCGACGTGAAGGATGTCATGATGACCGACCTTATCAGTGGCCGTGAGACCTTGGAAGAAGTCAACATGATCGTCTTCTGCGGTGGATTCTCCAACTCTGATGTACTTGGTTCTGCTAAGGGTTGGGCCGGTGCCTTCCTTTACAACCCGAAGGCTAAGGAGGCCCTCGACAAGTTCTATGCCCGCAAGAACACGCTGTCGCTCGGTATCTGCAACGGTTGCCAGCTGATGGTAGAGCTCAACCTCATCAATCCGGAACATGGGCATCGCGCTCACTTGACACACAATGTCTCGCAGAAGTTCGAGAGTGCCTTCCTCGGTCTCTCTATCCCACAGAACAACAGCGTCATGCTCAGCTCGCTGAGCGGTGACAAGCTTGGTATCTGGGTAGCACACGGAGAGGGTCGCTTCTATCTCCCCGAGCCTGAGGATCACTACAACATCGTAGCTAAATACAACTACGCTGAGTATCCCGGCAACCCGAATGGATCCGACTACAATGTGGCAGGTATCTGCTCTGCCGACGGCCGTCATCTCGCTATGATGCCGCATCCGGAGCGTGCTATCTTCCCCTGGCAGAACGCTTACTATCCCGCAGAGCATCGCAACGACGATGTGACGCCGTGGATTGAGGCCTTTGTCAATGCAAGGAAGTGGATTGAAGAAAATAGATAAGGCCCTTCCCTAACCCCTCCCAAAAGGGAGGGGAAACAGGATTACATAGATAAACAATGCTTAAGCAAAATAGAGGGAATCTATACACACAACTTTTCACGACTTTCTTCAAGATTGGCGCATTCACCCTCGGCGGTGGATACGCCATGATTCCAATTATCGAATCGGAAGTGGTGGAGAAGAATAAGTGGGTCAATAAAAACGACTTTCTCGACCTCATAGCCATAGCGCAGAGCTGTCCCGGTGTCTTTGCCGCGAACATCGCTACGTTCATTGGCTATAAGGTTAAAGGAGAGAAGGGAGCATTGTGCACAACATTGGGTGCCGTACTTCCCTCTTTTATCATCATTCTGCTCATTGCAATGGTGTTTCGTCAGTTCATGCAGATCCATTGGATAGCAGCAATGTTCAATGGTATCCGTCCCGCTGTCGTGGCGCTTATCGCTGTACCTACCTTCAACCTCGCCAAGAGCGCGAAGATTCATCTTGGCAACTGCTGGATTCCTATCGCCGGAGCCCTGCTCATCTGTGCACTCCATGTCAACCCGATATGGATCATCATTGCAGCGGGGGTAGGCGGATATGTCTATGGTAGAATCGTAAAGAATTAATTCATCGAGAATAATATCGAGTAATAATGATATTTCTTCAACTCTTTTGGACGTTCTTCAAGATAGGGCTCTTCGGATTCGGAGGCGGCTACGGCATGTTGTCGCTCATTCAGATGGAGACGGTACACAACCATCATTGGCTGACGAGTGCAGAGTTTACGAATATCGTTGCTATCAGTCAGATGACACCGGGACCTATCGGCATCAACTCAGCGACCTACTGTGGCTTCACGGCTATCCACAACACGGGTATGGGCAATGCAATGTCGATCTTAGGTTCAGCCATTGCCACCTTCTCACTCGTCTTGCCGTCTTTCGTGCTCATGATCCTCATCAGCAAGATGTTCATGCGCTACATGAAGACGCATGCCGTACAAAGCGTGTTTATGGGGCTGCGCCCAGCCGTTGTCGGCTTGCTTGCAGCCGCTACTATCATGTTGCTCAATGAAGAAAACTTCGGCAATCCGTCCGTCTCTGCCTGGCAGTTTGTCATCAGCATTCTGCTCTTTGCTGCTACTTTCTTTGGAACCATGTGGATGAAGATTAACCCCATCCACATGATCTGCTACGCTGCCATTGCTGGATTGGTACTATTATATTAGTTAGGAGTTAGGAGATAGGAGTTAGGAGTTACAAGCACAATAACTCCTAACTTGCAATAACTCCTATCTTCTAACTCCTAATTCCTAACTATATAAAAGACTCTGCTTGCATATTCGCCATTAAGCGGCATCTCCAAGCCTACCTCCATCAATACCTTTCCAGATACGCTGATGCCATCGAGCCGACAAGGCTTCTGTCCCTCTTTTACATCACACTCATGCAGCGTGTAGATAGCATCGGGGTCCAAGCCATCAAGAATAATCCGTGGCTGCGGCTGATTGAGAAAGTTCTCGGTCTTATAGACGAAGAGCGCCGCTTTATCCTTCGTATCATCCACATACATCAGCGAAGCCATTCCTTGATGGTCATAAGGCGACACAAGCCGATAGAGGTTTCCGAGCTGCACCACAGGCCGCAATCTTTTATAGTCGCTGATGGCTGTTGTACATTGTTTACGTTCTTCCTCCGTCATCTTTGAAGGCTGCAATTCCATGCCGAGCCTTCCACTCATCGCTACATCGCAACGGAACTTGATTGGTGTGATACGGCCGGTCATCTGATAAGGCGAGCCACCGATATGCTGTGCCATGGCGTTGGATGGGAAGAAGTAACTTGTGCCCCATTGGATATAGACACGCTGCAACGGATCGTTGTTGTCTGACACCCAGAACTCGTCAAAGTAAGGCAGCAGCCCATAGTTGGCACGTCCTCCGCCACTCGCACAATCCTGGATGACTACATTGGGATACTTAGCACGGATACGCTGCAAAACCTTCAATAAGCCTTCGTGGTAATCGACATAGATGTTCGTCTGCTTGTCTTTCGGTTCATAGACAGAACCCACATTTTGAATAGATGCATTAGCATCCCACTTGATATAACTGATTTCCGGATTCTTCGTGAGCAGATTATCCACAATATTAAATACGAAGTCCTGCACCTTCGGGTTCGTCATGTCGAGCACGAGTTGCGTGCCTCCCCGCCCGAGTTTCAACTCTCTACCCGGTGTCTGCAATACCCAGTCGGGATGCTTCTCATAGAGTTCACTCTTTGTGTTTGTTGCCTCCGGCTCCAACCAGATGCCGAACTTAATGCCACGCTCCTTGGCAGCGTCAGTGAGCGCCTTCAGCCCATGAGGTAGTTTGCGGATATCCGTCACCCAGTCGCCGAGTGATGAGTTGTCGGTCTTGCGCGGATACTTGCCGCCGAACCATCCGTCGTCCATGACGAAGAGCTCACCACCCATCGACTTGATATCGTCCATCATCTTGATGATGCGTTCTTCTGTTATATCGAAGTAGATTCCTTCCCATGAGTTGAGCAGGATATCGCGCGTCCCCATTCCATTATGCAGCATACCGTCATGCCGCGCCCAGTAATGGAAGTTACGACTCACGCCACCCAAACCCTTGTCCGTATAGGTCATGGCAAGATGGGGAGTCTTGAAAGTCTTCCCCGCATCAAGCACGTAGTCGGATGCTTGTGGATCGATACCCGCAAAGACCTCATGCAGCCGGCTGTTTGGCGTATTGACCCTAATCTCATAGTTGCCACTCCAACAAAGTGCCAAACCAATGGTCCTGCCCCGACGCTCATTAGGCTGTCCGTCGAGTGAAAGCATGACCTCAGGTGCATCACAATGCGCATTGCGCGCACCGTCCGTGTTACTGATGACCTTCATACCAGGTGTGAGTGCTTCTGAAGTTGGCACAGCCTCAGCTGCCCAGTTGCCATGCAGATGCGTAAGCCACACGTTACCACGACGGAGTGTGAGGTGTCCACTGTCGAAACGCTTCAAGCGGATAGCGCGTTTCTCTCCATTGCTGATCCCCGTCCATGTCTCAATGATGTCCACATTCTGCCAAGCCTTATAAAAGACCTTCACCGTTACCGGCTGCTTTTTGTCTTTCATCGTGACTGTGGTCAGGGTGTAGTCCGAGCCTTTCTTTGTATCAACGCCCGTTACCGACAATTCAAGGTTCTGATCTCCATCGGCATGTTCCAAGAGCAATGCAGGTGCATCGAGCATGTCAACCGTACCAAAAGCTGGCAGTGCCGAAGCATTCAGGTCGGTTCCGGTAGAAGTGATTTGCCAAGGATTGGAGATACGCGTACCGAAATAGTCGAGTCTCAAGTCCTTGCCTTCATTGGCATGAAGGAGCAACTGCGTGTGAGGAGTGGCGACCTCGATCCGCCCCTGCCAAGGGAAAGCGGGAAGTGCCACACCTACACAGAACGTTGCGTAAAGGAATAATCGTTTACTGTTCATAGTCTGATCTTAATCGTTTCATATTCTTGCCTTGCAAAGATAAGCAATATTTCAATATCTCTTTCTTTTCAAAAAGAAGAAAATTAGCGTATGGCACAAAAGTATCATCATTGCGCAACATAATACCATGATAACGTTGTGCAAAGCGTTGCATACGAGCAAAAATTATTGGGCAGACGGTGCATAATCATCAAACAAAAAACGTAACTTTGCAAGTAGTTAGCTACGACACAAAAACAACAATCAAGACAATGATAAAGAAACTGTTATTCTCACTTATTCTGCTGTTTACTATGGCTAATATGAATGCCGCACAGCCTTTGCGAATAGATCCTGCCAACTGGTTCGCAGGCATGAAAGATCCATCCCTGCAAATCATGTTCTATGGCAAGGACATCCGCAACGTAAAGAACGTCACGACTGATTATCCCGGTGTGAAAGTCGACTCCGTCGTTCGTCTCGACTCACCTAACTATCTCTTTGTCTACCTCAATCTTAAAGATGCCAAGGCTGGAGAGATGACGCTGATGCTCGATTCCAGGAAAATAAAGTATCAACTCAAGGAGCGCACGATGCGTGGTGAGGACCATAAAGGCTTCACCAATGCCGACGTGCTCTACCTCCTCATGCCTGACCGCTTCGCCAACGGTAATCCGAAAAACGATGTCGTAAAAGGCATGCGCGACCAGACTTGTGACCGCACGAAGCCTTCATTGCGTCATGGCGGTGACCTCGCCGGCATAGGTCAGCACCTCGACTATTTCAAAACGCTGGGCGTGACGGCACTGTGGTTCACACCGGTGCTCGAGAACGACTGGCCCAACGAGGGGGTCAACTCATCCTACCACGGCTATGCTACCACGGATTACTACAAGGTTGACCCGCGCTTCGGTTCCAACGACGAATACTGCAAACTCATCGCTGACTGCCACAAGCAAGGACTGAAGGTCGTCATGGACATGATCTTCAACCACTGCTCCGACTATCATATCTGGAACCGGGACATGCCGTCGAAAGACTGGTTCAACAACCCCAACTACGGTCTGCAGACAAGCTACAAGCTCACACCAGTGCTCGACCCTTATGCGTCAAAGATCGACAAAGCGGAGACGACAGACGGATGGTTTGTCAAATCCATGCCCGACCTCAACCAGCGCAACCCGCACGTCATCAAATATCTCATTCAGAGCAGTGAGTGGTGGATAGAGACCGCCGATATCGACGGCATCCGCATGGACACCTATCCCTATGCAGACCGCAAAGCCATGGCACAATGGATGAAAACCCTCGACACGGAATATCCCAACTTCAACACCGTCGGCGAGACTTGGGTCACAGAGCCTCAATACACGGCTGCCTGGCAGAAAGACTCTAAACTCTCTTCCATGAACAGCTACCTTAAGACGGTGATGGACTTCTCGTTCTTCGACAAGCTCAACCAAGCCAAGCGTGAGGAGACAGACGGTTGGTGGAACGGCTTCAACCGTATCTACAACTCGCTCTGCTACGACTACCTCTACCCCAACCCGTCATCGGTGCTGGCATTCATTGAGAACCACGACACCGACCGTTTCCTCGGCAACACGAAAGACTCTACGATGCTGAAGCAGGCACTTGCTCTGCTGCTCACCATCAACCGCATCCCACAGCTCTACTATGGCACAGAGGTGCTGATGAACGGCACAAAAGAGGTCACCGACGGCAACGTACGTAAAGACTTCCCCGGTGGCTTCCCTGGCGACAAGCACAACTGCTTCACAGCTGCAGGACGCACAAAGGCAGAGAACGAGATGTTCAACTGGGAGAGCCGTCTGCTCCACTGGCGCCAAGGCAACGAGGTCATCAGCAAAGGCACGCAGACACAGTTCATCCCTTACAACGGTGTGTATGTCATCGCTCGTCAGTATCAAGGCAAAACTGTGCTGACGATCCTCAACGGCAAGCGTTCAGCCAATGAACTGAACGTAGCCCGTTATGCTGAAGTCATAAAAGATCATAAGACTGCCAAAGACGTCATCACAGGTGCTACCATCGATCTTACAAAGAACGTACCGCTCACACAGCGCGAGGCTCTCGTCATTGAATTCTAAATATGCTTCTTTCCGTCATCATCCCCGTCTATAATGTTGCCAACACACTCCAGCGATGTGTCGACAGCGTGCTTGCGCAAAATATTAATGGAGATGTTGACGGAATGGAGGTTATTCTTGTGGATGACGGCTCCACCGACAATTCGTCTGTTCTCTGCGATAAATATTCAAGCAAAGAGAATGTCCATGTCATCCACCAAGCAAATGCAGGGCTCTCTGAAGCCCGCAATGCAGGACTAAGAATAGCTAAGGGCAATTACGTTACCTTTGTCGATTCTGACGATTATCTAGAGCCGAATACTTACAATCAGCTCTTGCCACTTTGTATCAAAGGGCAGTGTGACATCTTAGAATATTCCTTCTACCGGCAGCTCTACAAGGACAAATCAGCTAAAATATTTTCCGACAGGCTCTATACAGATCCGATATCCTATTGGTTGGATGGTCAGGCTTATACGCATACCTACGCCTGGAACAAGATTTACCGGCGCTCACTGTTCGATAAGGTACAGTTTCCTAAAGGCAAGAAATTTGAGGACGTACCAACGCTTTGGCAACTCCTTCAGATTGCGAAGCGCATCTGCACGACCTCTCTCTGCTTTTATCACTATACATACAATGCCAATGGCATCACACAGAAAGCCCGAGGCAAAAGCTATCACGACCTGCTGCAGGCTCACTTAAACATTATCAACGACTCACGGCTAAGGACACGTGACGGTTTTGCTGAGTACTACCGTCATGTGCTCAATATTCAGCTGCAGACATACATCTATACTGGCAATATAAGAGACATCAAGCTACCTATATTGCCTTATTACAATGGCTTGAAACTGAAGTTTATTCATCTCTTCGGTTTACATACACTTTGTAAACTACTGCGCGCCTATCATTCGGCGTTCGACAGATAATTGTCCGACGTACGTCAAACTATCGGCTGACGTACGACAGATAATCGGCTGACGTACGACAGACGATAAGAAATAAGCTATCAATTATAACGAATCCACTTCATAATTTCCTTCATCGTTGGCTTCTTGCCATACATCAAAATACCAACCCGGTAGATTTTTCCGCCAAGCCATATCATGAGGAATGCTGTAACATAGAGCAGGACAACGCTAAGCACTTCCTGCCACAACGGTACGCCAAACGGGATACGGACCATCATGACGATGGGTGAAGTAAGTGGGAAAAGCGAACTCCAGAAAGCCAAAGGACCATCCGTGTTCTCAATGCTATACATGGCAGCATAGAGCCCGAAGAGTGTAATCATCGTCACCGGAACAACAAACTGATTGGAATCTTCCTGCTCATTGATACTGGCACCCGTTGCCGCAAAGAAACTGGCATAAAGCAGATAGCCTCCAATAAACATAAGAAGGAACATGACGCCAATCTCAACATAAGGAAGATTGGTAAGAGCCGTCAGCATTGTTTTTACTTCAGGAGACAAGACTGAAACTCCGAAGCCCTCTGACACTACGGCAAGGATAACGCCCAACATCACTGCCCACAAGACAAGTTGTGACAGCCCGACGAGCATCACACCGATGATCTTTCCCATCATCAACTGAAACGGCTTGACACTACTCACCAACAGCTCCACGATACGGTTTGTCTTCTCTTCGATGACACTCTGCATGACCATGGCTCCATAGGACAGGACAAACATATAAATGAGTAAGGTAAAGATACCTCCGACAGCCATTGCTACGAAAGTGCTTGACGATTGTTCTTCGCCTTCATCATTCCATTTGACAGTCTCAACAGGCACACTCTGTTGCACATCTACAATGATCTTGTCAAGTCCAGGGATGCCCGCTGTGGCAAGTTTCTGTTTTTGTACGACTTCATCGAAACAAGAATGGATATAGTCGAGCAGATTGGCCGGTACCTCCTTGCGACTGTATACCGTCACCTTTCCCTGATTCTTCACCAAATCGCCCGAGACTGTCACCACGGCATCATAAGGAGAATCTTCTCCTTGCATCTCCTTTGTCAGTTTCGGCTGAGCCGTAAACACGAAAGCACGGGAGCCTTGCAAGGCCTTAGCGTAAACGCCGGATGGGTCAATGACCGCTACGTGCTGCTGCTTGTCGTTTTCTACAGTAGAAAGCCACAAAGGAATACACACCAAAGCAGCCATAATGAATGGCATGGCAATCGTGAGGATGATAAAACTCTTCTTCTGGACGCGCTTCAGAAACTCGCGCTGAATAATGATCAGTATCTTGTTCATGACTTACTTTCTATTTGTTCTTCATTCCACTTTGTATCTTTGCCGATTACCCTCAGGAAAATATCGTTCATCGAAGGAATCTGCTCCGCAAAAGATTGCACCTCGACCTCATCACAAAGTTGCTTAACAAGTTCATTGCCCGTAACACCCTCTTTGGCTTGCAGAAGATAATGCTCTACCCCGAGTTGTGTCTCGTGAGACACAACAGAAAAGAGATCACCATCCCGCTTTGTCAAAGTCTGAGGTGTGTCCAACTCATAAAGGCCCGTACGGAACTGGTCCTTTATCTGCCGCATCTCTCCTTGCAGGACGACCTCTGAGTGGTTAATAAGTGCAATATCATCGCAGATCTCTTCGACACTAGCCATGTTGTGAGTTGAGAAGATGATGGTGTGCCCCTGCTCTTTAAACTGAAGTATTTCTTGTTTCAGTTGTTCAGCATTGACCGGGTCGAAGCCAGAGAAAGGCTCGTCGAAGATGAGCAAGTCGGGATTATGAAGTACTGTGATAATGAACTGCACTTTCTGTGCCATGCCTTTCGACAGTTCCTCAAGCTTCCGGTTCCACCAAGGCATGATACCAAACTTTTCGAACCAAGCCTGAAGCCGTGACACCGCCTCTTCCTTGCTCAACCCTTTCAGTCGCGCAAGATAGACAGCCTGCTCGCCTACCTTCATCTTGCGATACAGTCCACGTTCTTCCGGCAGATAGCCTATGCGCATCACGTCGTCCGGCTCCATCGGGCGACCGTCGAAGATCACCTCGCCACTGTCAGGCGCCGTGATGCGGTTCAGAATACGGATCAGCGTTGTCTTACCCGCACCGTTGGGACCTAACAAGCCGAAGATTCGGCCTTTACGTACCGACAACGACACGTTGCTGAGCGCCACATGATTTTCGAATCGTTTAGTGACATTATTTACATTCAAGAAAATACCCATAAAGAGAAAGATTGTCAGATTATGTTACAAAGATAGAGATATTATCATAAAAAATATCCCCAAAACAACCTTTTTAAGTTATTTTGGGGATAATTGGGTATATAAGCTGGTTAATTATGCAGGATCAGCGCCGACTGCGGATGGACCGTCACCTGCATACCATTGACGGTCTCCAACCCGTCCTCATCTATCTTGCCGTCCTTGCAGACAACGGTATAGGTTCCCTGGGGGACCGTCACTTGCCGTGCCGCTTTATTGGCATTGAAGATAACGATGATATCATTCCATGCATCGCCACCGGCATGATTCTTCAGCCGGTAAGCCACAAGACAATCTGCTGTAGGCAGGAACTCGAGGTGCTTCTGTACAAGCTGTGTCTTGCCTAAACGGAAAGCGGGATGATGATTTCGCAAAGCGATGAGGTTCTTGTAATAACTGAGTACCTGCGGATAGCGCAACGGGTTGTTCCAGTTGAGCTCATTGATACTGTCGGGCGAATTGAAACTGTTGTGCACACCTTTCTTATCACGCAGCATCTCCTCGCCACTAAGCATGAACGGCACGCCCTGAGACGTGAAGACGACCGTCTGAGCCAGTTCGTCTAAACGGATCAGTTCATCCGTCATGATATTAGGAATGGATGCTTTCAAACGGTCGACCAGACACATATCGTCGTGGCAACTGACATAGTTGATACACTGTGTCGGCTCCGTTGCCCACGGCTTCTTGGAATAGTTCACCTTTGTATAGTCAACCTGAGGATGCTCCGTCATACCCGTGATACCAGCTTTGATGCTCTCTTCCGAGCCCGCGATACCAGCGAGGAATGCACCCTTGTGATCATCACTGAACGGGCCACGCAACGCATCACGCAGATCATCGCAGAAAGCCGCAATACCCGGCATCTGTGAAATATTCGCTTTCATGGCGAGTTTCTCCGTAGGATAAGCACACTGGCCTGCACTCCAACCCTCACCATAGATGAAGATGTTAGGGTTAATGGCCGTGAGCTCCTTGCGAATCTCATTCATCGTCTCAATATCATGAACACCCATGAGGTCAAAACGGAAGCCATCAATATGATATTCCTTAGCCCAATATTTGACGCTCTGCAACATAAACTGCCGCATGACGGCCTTGTCTGAAGCCGTCTCATTGCCACAGCCCGAGCCGTTGCTTGGTTTGCCATCTTTCGTGAAACGATAGTAAGCATTCGGCCACGTCAGTTGGAAGTTGCTAAGGTCGAGGTCGAACGTATGGTTATAGACTACATCAAGGATGACACGGATACCAGCTTTATGCAGCGCCTCTACCATCTCCTTAAACTCGCGGATACGTGTGGCTGGGTCATAGGGATTGGTACTGTAACTGCCTTCCGGCACATTATAGTTCAATGGGTCATAACCCCAGTTATACTGAGGCTTGTCGAGTTTCGTCTCATCCACACTCGCATAGTCGAAGGAGGGAAGGATATGCACGGCACCAACGCCAAGATCCTTCAGATAGTTGATGGCCCATGGTTCTGTGAGTGCTAAGAACTTTCCCGGATACTTCGTACTCTGTCGCTTCACCATGAACTCCTTCGGATCAAGATTGACATTGCGCGCAATCGAGAAATCGCGGAAATGCATCTCATACACCGTCAGGCCGGTGTAGTTAGGAGTTAGGAGATAGGAGTTAGGAGTTACCTTGTCATTGTTCCAGCCTTCAGGATCTGTGCTTTTCATATTGATGATAGCTCCACGCTTGCCATTCACGCCAACAGCCTTTGCAAAGACGCCGGGTGTCTCGCCCTTGCCTATATTAAAAGTATAGAAACGGCCCTTGAGATCACCGCTGACGGTTGTAGCCCAGAGGTTCTTGCCGACGTGCTTCAACAGCTTCGTTGCGAGCGGCTTCTTGTCGGTCGCCACATCACCACCTTTATAAAGGCTGAGCACGACATGCTTGGCATTGTCGGGTGCAATGAGTTTAAACGTAGTATGACGGGGCGTATACTGTACCTCGTCGAACTTATAATTCTGTGCCATAGCCATCAAAGAGGAAGGCAACAATAATGCTGTAAGAATGATGTTTCGAAAATTCATATTGGTTGGTAATAAAATAAGGGCGGTCTTTCAGGCCGCCCTTGCATAGAATTTCAATTACTTTGCCATGAGCGAAATCGCGAAGCCGCCGCCGGGAGCCTCTGTAAGCTTCAACGTATCACCTTTCTTGATCGTACGCTTTGTGATGACATAAGCCTTCGGGTTCTTGTCATAGGATGCGCCCTTGGCATCGGCATAGATCGTAGCCTGATACTTACGGCCTTTGTCAAGGAAGTCGAACTTCACCGTGCTCTGGTGTCCGTGCTCATCGCACTTGCCACCGACAAACCAGTTATCTGTGCCTTTGGCCTTACGTGCCACGGTGATGTAACGGGCAGGCTCCGCTTCGAGATACTTACTGTCGGACCAGTCGACAGCCACATCCTTGATAAACTGGAATGCATCCTTATACTTTTCATAGTTCTCGGGCAGATCGGCAGCCATCTGCAATGGTCCCCACATGACAAGATAGATAGCGAGCTGTCCGACCAGCGTCGTATGGACATACGACGTATTGTTGCTCCAGGTCTTCAACTGTGTCTCAAGGATACCCGGCGTATAATCCATCGGGCCGCCCTGCAGACGCGTGAAGGGAAGGATGACGGTGTGGTTAGGATAACTGCCACCGAAAGCCTCGTACTCTGTGCCGCGCGCACTCTCGTTGCCTACCCAGTTAGGCCATGTACGGGCGATACCCGTAGGACGCGTAGCCTCGTGGGCATTGACCATAATATGGTGCTTGGCAGCCTCTGTGACACAACGCAGATAGTGGTTGTTCATCTCCTGAGAGAAATGATGATCGCCACGAGGGATGATGTCGCCGACATATCCGCTCTTCACGGCGTCGTAGCCATACTTGTTCATGAGATTGTAAGCATCCTCAAGGTGACGCTCATAGTTGACAACACTCGACGACGTCTCGTGGTGCATCATCAGCTTCACACCCTTGCTGTGTGCATAGTCGTTGAGCGCCTTGATATCAAAGTCAGGGTAAGGAGTTGTGAAATCGAAGACATAATCCTTGCTGTGTCCGAACCAGTCCTCCCAGCCTACGTTCCAACCTTCAACAAGCACTTCAGAGAGGCCGTTGGCTGCAGCGAAGTCAATATACTTGCGCACCTCAGCGTTGTTGGCGCCATGTGTGCCATTGGGCTTAGCCTTACTGTAGTCGGTCACACCCAGCTGCACGGAGGGGAAGTCATTGGTATAGCTCCACGTGTTCTTGCCTACGATCATCTCCCACCATACACCACAGTATTTCGTAGGATGGATCCAGGAGGTATCCTTGATCTTACACGGCTCATTGAGATTGTAGATGAGGTTGTTGGCCTCACCGAGCATGTCGCGTGCGTCATCGCTCACAGCGACGGTACGCCACGGCGTGTTGCACGGTGCCTGCATGTAACCCTTCATGCCCGTAGCATCGGGCGTCAGCCAACTCTCGAACACCATGTTCTTATCGTCGAGGTTGAGGTGCATCGTAGCATAGTTGATACATGCTGCCTCATGAATATTGATATACAGTCCGTCTTTCGTCTTCATCTGCAAGGCTGTCTGCACACCTGTCGGTGAGAAGACATCCACGGAAGAGTTGCTCCAGTTGACAGCATCATGGAAACGCGAGCGGATCTCTGAGAGCTTCGACTCCTGCGTCTCCTGCTCCTGCGTGTCGTAGTCGCCCGGCAACCACCAAGCGGTATGATCACCTGTCATGGCGAACTGCGTGTGTTCCTCCTTAATGACGAAGTAGACCAACGAGTCCTGCTGTGGGAACTCATAACGCAGACCCATACCGATATTGTAGACACGGAAGCGGATCGTCATCTTACGCTTGGTAGCAGGCTGCAAGAGGTTCACAGCAAGCTCATTATAGTTGTTGCGAATCTTAGCATACTGTCCCCATACCGGTGTCCAGGTCTCATCGAAGGTCGATGTCTTACTGTCTGTCTCCGTAAAACCGTCCATGAGCGAAGTCTCATGCATGCCTTTCGAAGCGTGCTTGTCCTTGGCAAGCTCCAGTCCGAGATGCGACGGCTTGACGACGGCTTTGCCTTTATAACTCATCTCATACGTCGGCACGCCATTGCCCGTGAGCGAGAAGGTCACACTGACATTGCCGTTTGGCGACTTCACTGTCTGAGCGAGAGCAGCCAATGGGAGAAGTAAGGCTGCTATTAATGAAATTATCTTCATATATTAATCAAAAAATATGTTTCCCTAATTCCGGATTGATGGCGGCAGACAGCCTCGAAGAGGCTGACTCTGCATAACCCCAGGCAAGGAGCGCAGCGACGCAGCCTGGGGATAGTTAGGATAGAGTAGTGATACTTAACCTTCTGCCTCGGAGAGGCAGACTGCACGGAGTGCGCTATGTCTTTAAAAAGGTAGTATCATACGCAACATAGCGCGCCAAGGCGCATTCAGCCTCTCCGAGGCTGGAGGTCAGTTGATTCATTCTCATCCCCAACCCCAGACTGCAGTCGCTTCGCTCCTTTAGTCTGGGGTTATGAATAAGTGTGCCTCTCCGAGGCACGTATAATCCAAAGACCGGATTAATAAAAAATTATCTACCACTTTCCTGCACGAGGTCTCTGATATTTTGTGCGAAGCTCTTGCTGTTGATAAGATCCTCGATATTAACGTGCATGCGATAGCGCCAATAGTAAGGCACGATAGCCGGCACATTGATACGCTCCTTGTCAGCATCGGCAAGGCGCAGCTTCTCGTCCATAGCGAGCCAGTCCTGAATGCTCAATACGCAGAGCATAGACGGACTTGTGAGCTGACGCGAGATGATGTCGCGGGCAAGCCAGCCTGGCAGTGGATGCGGTGCGGGGCCCTGACGGTAGAGCATCGTGTTGTAGTATTCCTGCGTACGCGGCCAGTCCTCATCCCACCACTGACGCATCGTTGCCATATCGTGGGTGGAGAACGTACAGACAGAGCGGTAAGGATTGCGCGACAGATGGCCGAAGCGTACATGCGGATCCTTCGGCATCGACTGAATCTCGAGGGAGAGGATACGCAGCTGGTTCATAACCCATGGCACGCAGTCGGGCACCATACCGAGGTCTTCGGCACAAACGAGCATACGGGTAGCCTGCACGAGCACAGGCAGTTTCTTCATTGCCTCGCCATACCAGAACTGGTTGTTGCGACGATAGAAATAATCGTTGTAGAGGCGGTTGAATGCACCCTTATCGTTGTCGTAGAGACTCTCGTAGATGAAGTCGAACTGAGCAGAGATACGCGGATGGAACTTGTTCTTATCCGAGCGGTCACGCACGAAGAGCACATCGCTGATAAGCGAATAGAGTCCATCGCGGAAGTTGAGCTCGTTCTGGTCGGTGACGTTCTCGAAGAGTTTCTGAATCTTCTTCTGCGTGTCATACTGTGGCTTCATCTTATAGCGCTCGCCATCGATACGGTCGAGATATTTCTCCTTGACCTCATTGGCACGCTCCTTGAAGACGCGGTCGAGCACCCAGTCGGTGATAAACGGCTCGGTGAAACGCTCCTCCTGGAAGTTGAGACCATAGCCACGGATCTCGTCGGCGGTCATGCCAAGAGCCGGGGCGAACTGTCCGAGCAGTCCGTGAACGGCATTGATAGGAATCTCCCAGATACGGAAGAAACCAAGCACATGGTCGATGCGGTAAGCGTCGAAATAGTTGGCCATATTCTTGAAACGGCGGATCCACCATTTGCATCCGTCCTTGAGCATCTCATCCCAGTTGTAGGTTGGGAAGCCCCAGTTCTGACCATTGGTAGAGAAAGCATCAGGCGGTGCACCGGCCTGACCGTTGAGGTTGAAGTAGCGCGGCTCTGTCCACACATCGCAGCCATAGCGGTTCACGCCAATTGGGATATCGCCCTTAAGGATGACATGATGCTGGCGGGCGTAGTCGTGCACGGCTTTCATCTGTGTGCTCAGCACGAACTGCACATAATACCAAAATGCCACCTCTTTATATTCTTTCGAGCGGGGCTCAGAGAGCTTCTTACGGTCAGCCTCATCCCACTGGTTGTGGTCCTCCCACTGCGAGAAGTCGGCTGTGCCGTACTTGTCTCTCAGCGTGCAGTACTGTGCATAAGGCACGAGCCACTCACCGTTCTCTTTGAAGAACTCACGGAAAGCATGCGTACCGAGGATCTTTGCACCCACCTGGGCATAAAGGTCACGAAGGTAAGCCACCTTGGCATTGTTCACGCGCTCATAGTCGATCTGCGGCAGGGCGTTGAGCTCACGGCGCAGTTTCTCATAATGCTCACGTTTCTGTTCATCATCGAGCAACGGCAGCCGATGAAGGTTGACATACTGCGGATGAAGGGCGAAGATACTGATGCAAGAATAAGGATAAGAGTCGGTCCACGTGTGTGTGATTGTCGCATCGTTGATAGGCAGCACTTGCAGCACTTTCTGCCCTGTCTCACACATGAAGTCTATCATCTTCTCCAGATCTCCGAAATCACCGACACCGAACGACTCTTTCGTACGGAGCGAGAAGACCGGTACGAGGGTACCTGCTACGCGCGTATTGTAAATCTCAAAGAAAGCCTGGCTGAGATCGTAAACAACAACATTGCCGGGGGCAAGAGCTGGGATGTGGACCGTACGGTTCATACCATCTTCCCACAGCACGTCTTTCTTATCCTTTTCGCTCACAGCACCGAACTTGAACTCAATGGTATCACCTGCGAACCAGGCTGCATCGAGGTCGATAACCCACTCGTTGTAGTTGTGCTGCGTCATTGGGCGTGCCTTCGCCAGATCCCAGTTGCCGAGCGCATCACCCTCGCCGACAAGCACGAGGTTGGAATGGTTGAGCTGCGGAGCACGCACAATGAAACGGATAGTGCGTGCAAACGTTGTCTTGGCCGGTTTCTTCACCTTGCAAGCGCGGATACAGTCGGTGAAAGCCGAACTATAGAGATAGGAATCCTCGGGGATGTCATGCCACTGATCATACACTGTATACTCATTGCCATTCACAGCGCTGAGCTCCAGTGTGTGCATGATGGTTGTCCATTCATGCCTCTCCGAATGTCCCTGGCACTCAATATCATAGAAGTAGGACAGCGTGTCCGACGGGGTGTCCATCTTCAGCTCACAGGACCACCGTTTCCCACTCTGAGTCATCATGTGGTACTTAGTGACCTGCGCTTCCTCTGAAGAGTTATTGACAAGGTTCAGCACCACTTCCTCGCCGAACCTCGTGCGGTAATCTACATTGAAACGTAAGTTCATAGTCTTTAGCATTATTATTTCTATGTGCGAAATTAAGGAAAAAGCGCCAATTACTTGATTTACATCATGCAAAAACCGCTAAGAAAGTGGTGCAAACGTTTGCGCATTGCCTTATGTACTCCGCCTTACTCTTGCTCTATATGGCCGTCAAAGAGTCGGATGATACGATGAGCGATCTGCGCATCGTGCTCGTTGTGGGTCACCATGACGATGGTTGTTCCCTCCTGGTTGAGCTCTGTCAGCAGACGCATGACCTCGAGACCGTTCTTCGAATCGAGGTTACCGGTAGGCTCATCGGCAAGGATAAGCTTCGGTCCAAAGACCACGGCACGTGCGATAGCCACACGCTGCTGCTGACCTCCGGAGAGCTGATGTGGGAAATGGTGGGCGCGATGAGAGATATTCATACGCGACATCACCTCCTCCACTTTCTTCTTGCGTTCAGCCTTAGGGATACCGAGATAAGTAAGCGGCAAGGCAATGTTCTCTTCCACGTTGAGCTCATCAATGAGGTTGAAACTCTGGAAAACGAAGCCGATCTGTCCCTTGCGGATAGCTGTGCGCTCATTCTCCTTGAGTCCCGCCACGTTCTTATCACCGAGCCAGTAGTCGCCGCTCGTCGGATTATCCAAGAGGCCAAGGATGTTGAGCAGCGTTGACTTGCCACATCCTGATGGTCCCATGATTGCTACAAACTCGCCGTCCTTAACCTCGAACGACACCTTGTCTAATGCAATGGTCTCCACATCTTCCGTGCGGAAGACCTTCGTAAGATTCTCTACCTTAATCATATTCTTATGTTATTTATATTATTCCACATTTTGGAACGCCCAGTTCCACGCTTTGGAACGGTCAATTCCACGCTTTGGAACGGACAGTTCCACGCTTTGGAACGGACAGTTCCAAACTTTGGTACTCACTCGTCCTTTAAATATTTCACCGGGTTGCTCACCGCAACCTTATAACTGTTAAAGATGACTGAAAGGCTGATGATGAGCAAGATCAGCAGCGTGACAACCACGAACGGTATCGGCGTCAGCGTGATACGCTGCGAGAAGTTCTGCAGCCACCAGCCGGAGATGAGCCAGCCGCCTATGCACCCGACGACAACACTCGGCACCGCCACCTTCATGATATCGCGAATGAACAGCTCCAAGATGTTCTTCACCGTAGCGCCATTGACCTTACGGATAGCAATCTCCTTGCTCCGCCGCGACACCTCATCCATCGTGTAACCCACGAGGCCAAAGAGTGCGATAACGAGCACCACGATACCTCCGAGAAGGATGCCATTGCGGAAATTGCGCTGAACGATATACTGGTTGCCATACTCCGTTGCATAGGTCGTCAACGTTACCTTCTTTCCGGGGAACATTGTCTCGACCTTCTCGCGGATCGTTTGCATCGACTCCGATGTGAGGTCGGAGAGCTTCAACAACATGTCTCCCTGCACGCTCTTGGCATAGAAGACCATCGCCGGGCGGATGATGCTATTCTGCGTCTGATTGACACTACCCAACTGTACAGGGCGGAAGACACCGACAATCGTAAAGGTCTGGATAGGCTCATGGCCGGAGATATTGATCTGCTTGCCTACGACTCCGTCTTTCCATCCCGTCAGTTTCTGCAGCTTATCCGCAAAGTTGGCATCTACCATTACCTGGTGGCAAGAGTCGCTGAGATCTGTAAAGAACGTGCCTTGCTGAATCTTGATGTTCAGCAGTTTGAAGTAGTTGTCATTGACCCAATACATATCTTCGGCATTAAACAACTGCTTACTGTCGCCCGGAAGCATGACATTGTCACCCGAGCCATACCACTCGTCCAAAGGCAGATACTGTGCAGCACTGACCTGCTGCACATCGGGCATACGCTGCAGCTCTGTCAGCGCACGCTGGCGGTCTGTGCTTGTCGACCCTTGCACCGTAAGGATCGCCACATTATTATAATCATAACCTGGGTCGAGGTTCATCATCTTGCCATACTGACTGTTGATGATCCACAACAGAGAGAGCATCAGACCTACGATGGCAAACTGAATGGCGAGCACTCCTAACTTCCATTTACGCCGGGCGCTGACATAGCCACGAAAAGCCACCGTCACGGGAATGTGGTTATAGAGCCATCCGGGAACGAAGCCGCCGATGAACAATACAACCAACAGGATAACGACAAGGATCCACGCACCTTTATTAAAAAGAAGTGAAGCGACGGGAGCAGATAGAAAATTCTCTACCGCACCTTGACAGACAAAGATCAGTACAGCAGCGAGCAAAACAGAGAGAGCAACGCTCCACGTCGCCTCACGAAAGAGTAACTTATAGATATCTGGCCGCTCGGCTCCGAAGCATTTGCGTACCGCCATCTCACGGCTCCGGCTCACCATGTTACCGATGACGATGAGCAGATAGTTCATCACCGAAGAGAAGAGCAACACGAAGGCGACGATGGACAGGATCCACTTCATCATCTTCACATACGAGTTGCTGGTATAGTTGTCGTTAAGCGTTTGGAAGCTGTATGACATTTTTATACCTGCCTTCTGCATATCTTTCAGTGGATAGTTGTCCTGCATCATCTTTGCCACATAAGGCTGCAACTCGACAGCCTTATGTCCTTTGGCGAGGCGGACAAAGGAACGATAAGAGTCGTTGCCGACCCACATGTTACGCCCATCATAAGTGAACTGCCCGATGGAGCAGAGGGAGAGGTAGACGCCGTCTCCATGCTGCGAGGCTCCCCACGGGAAGGCTTCAAAGACACCTCCGATAGTGAAGGTCACACCCGGTGCCGAATCGATGGTGAAGCGGCGGCCTACGACATTGCCGCCGATAGTCTTGGCAAGGTCGGAACTGATCATGACATAGTTTTTACGCGACAGGACATCGTGCGGATCGCCGGCAAGGATGCGCTGGGGGAAGACATCGAAATAGGCACTGTCCGCCATCGTGATGCTCGACTCCACCGTTGTCTCGCTCTGTGCATTGCCTGCCAACAGTTTGAGCTGGGTGTCACTGCCCCACTCGTAGAGGGCTCGCGTGGCCGCCTCCACCATCGGCGCATAGCGCTTGATGCCCGGGGCTACGCCGCCCGAGGTCTGGTCATACGTCTGGGTTCCGGAGTTATCAGACATAGTAGCGTTTTCCTGGATGATGTAAGTGCGGTCAGAGCCCGGGAAATATGTATCGTGGGTCTGCTCGAAATAGACCTCAGCTATAATGACCGAGCTGATTGCCAGGCCCAATGCGAGACACACGATCTTGGAGACCGAATGTTGTCCTTTCCGAAAAATATTATTCATGGTTATCTCCTTATTCTTGTTTGAGATTGACACTAGGGTTCTGCCTTGCTGCCCGTCGGCTCTGCATGAACACGGCGAGGAAGCTGGCCAAGAACACCACGGCACCGGCGAACACGATCCACGGCCACCACACAGCACGGTGACTGTACTGGCTCACCCAACTGCTATAGACCCATACGGCTAAAGGCACAGCGACGACGAAAGCGATCAGCACATAGGTCATGAACTGCCGCACAAGCCTCCTCTCAACGCCCACGGAGGTAGAGCCGAAGACCTTGCGGATCGCAATCTCCTTACGCCGGCTGTCTATATAATAGGTGGACATGGCGACAAGGCCCAAGAGCGAGATGACGATAGCGATGATAGCAAAGAGACTTACAACGGTGGCGATACGCGTCTCAGCCTGATACTCGTCCTTAATCTGCTTGTCAAGGAAGAAATTGCTGAGGTCCAATGGTGAGTCGAAACACTTCTGGAAGAGCTGGCGTATCGCCTCGCAACCTTTCACCTCATCGCCTTGCAGCTGGATAGCTGTTGCCCACTGGGAATAACGGAGGCTGTCTCCAACAATCGTCAGCACAACAGGGTGCTGCTCACTTTCTAAGCCACGCATGGTGAAGTCGGACAACACACCACTGATATTGAGGCGCTGGGGCACACCGTTGATTGTTTTGTAATAGAATCGACTGTTCATCGGCAAGCCCTCCTCTGCAAGCATCTGCTTGTTGACATAGACCTCATTGTTGCTCGAATCGCGCAAACCTGTACGACTGATGACTTTCAATCCGAACAACTTCATGTAATGACTGTCGCCCATCATCACCTGAGAAGAGATAGTGGTGTGTCCAAAGTTAAAGGTCTCGTTGTTTCCACCGTCAAACGGCGTGCCATAGCAAGCTGACGCATCGGCAACCTCCGGTATCTGCTTCAATCCATCATACCAGGCATCCATCGCCTTCCGGTCATTATCTGAGGACGCAGGTCCACCAGAACCGATAGGTATCTTCAGAATATCGTGTGTGTTATAGCCACGAGGTAAATGGTTCATGTAATGGATCTGCGCGGACATGGCAAAAGCCACGGCGATCAGCACGATGGTACACACATTCTGCACAATGATGAACGCTTGCGATAAGCGCTGGTGCGTATGGAAATGGAAGGTGCCGCGGACAATGTCAATGGGCTTCACCTGACTGATAACGGTTGCGGGAAGTACACCCGACGCCAAGCCTAACAACACGGTGAAGAGGACAAGTAGCGCGATGCCCAAGGGTGAAGCAAGCAGCGACAATTCAAGGTCGGTATCAAGCAACTTATCGGTATAAGGCACTGCCGCCCAAGCCAACAGCAACGCGATAATCATCGAACAAGCGCAAAGTAACAGACTCTCACAGATGAGTCGGTTCACGACATTGCGGTGACTGGCACCCACGAGGCGGCGCATCGCCATCTCGCGCGCCCGCTTGTCACTGATAGCATTCGTCAGGTTGACATAGTTGAACACGGCGAAGAGCAGGATGACGAGGCCTACGGCAAAAAGCACATTGACAATGCGCACGTCGCCACGACGAAGACCGGCACTGGCATCCAACTTCGAGAAATAATACTTGCTGAGCGGTGTCAGTGTGGTGTGAGTCTCAATATCACCACCTCGGAAGATCCAGAAGAACTGTTTCTGGTACTGGTCCATATCGCCGAGCTTGCTCTCCAAGTGTGTACCGGGACGCTCCAGGAAGAGCACCTCTGCACCCGTGGCATTGCTCATATTTTCATCGGTCAAAAAAGGATTGAGAAGTTCCGTTGTCTCGAACCTCACAAAGACATCCGCCTCAGGGATGCTCGAATGCCTGATTACCGGGATCACACCTGTGACCCGGAACTTCAGCCTTCCCTCCATATTGAGCTGCTTGCCCATGGCTGCCTCGGGCGATCCGAAGTAGCGGCGGGCAAAGTCATCGGTAACGACAGCATCATTGCGGTCATTGAGTGCTGTGCGCGCATTGCCAAGGACCATCGGGATATCGAGCATTGTGAAGAATGTGCTGTCAACGAACAAGGTGGGATACGATGTACGGTTGTTGTCCTTGACAAACCCCATTTCCGTGTTGCCTTTGCCACCAAAGATAGCGCACGAACTCTCTATCTCGGGGTAGCGCGACTTGAAATGCTGTTGAAGCCGCCAATGACCACCACTCGTCAAACTCTTGGTAGCGCCACGGTGCATGTCAAGGCCATAGACGAGGATACGGTCTGCCTTTGGATACTGGGAGTTGACATGATACTCCTGCCAGGTGTAGACGCCGATGAGGATAACGAACATCATCGACAGGCTCAGGCCCAGCACGTTGATAGCAGTATAGCCCTTGTTGCGGCTCAAGAATGTGAAATAGCTCTTCAAATACATATTCTTATTTTCTTATATCCAACACCTTATAGTCTTTATACGCCTCATAGCCAGAAACGATGACCTTCTCACCAGGCTGCAAGCCCTCCAGCACTTCGTAATATTGTGGATTCTGACGGCCGATGGTGATGTTGCGGCGATAGGCTTTCTTGCCATCCCTGTCGAGGACGAAGATCCACTGGCCTCCCGTGACACTGTAGAAGGTGCCCTTCGGAATGAGGACGGCACGCTTCGACTCACCCAACTGCAGGTCGACATAATAGGTCTGGCCCGTACGGATGTTCGCTGGGCGCGGACCATGGAAAACGAAGTCGATCTTGAACCGTCCATCGCGCACCTCGGGATAGACCTTGCGCACGGTGAGCTGATACTTCTTGCCGTTCTGTTCAAAGGTAGCGGAAAGACCGGGATGCACGCGGTCGATATAATGCTCATCGACCTGCGCCTCGACCTTGAAGTCGCTCAGGTCATTGATGACACCAATGTTCTGTCCCGGTTGGATATTCTGTCCGAGCTCGACGTCAAGCAACCCTATCTCACCATCTATGGTGGCCCGCACGTCGAGCTTTGCCTTCCGCTCGCGGACGAGCTGCACATTCTTCTGCATCGAGGCGAGGTTGTCCGCCATCTGAGCCATCTGAGCACGCCGCATCTGCGTGCTCTTGCTCAGCCGTTGCTGGATGAGTGCATTCTTCTCACGCGCGAGCTCATAGTCCTCCTTCGCCTTGAGGTAATCCTCGCGAGAGTTGAGCTGCTCCTGCTGCAACTGTGTCTGGTGCTGATAGGCACGGTGCTTAGCCTTGACATCCATGGCATATTGCGCTGCCTCATTGCGGTTGTTGAGTTGGTCCTGCTCCAACGACAGTTCGGTGTTGCGAAGCATATCCTGTTTCTCTGCGAGCTCGCTCTCGGCATTGAGAATCTCAAGGTCGAGGTTGGAGTTGCTGAGTCGTACGATGACGTCACCCTTATGGACATGTGCACCTTCATCTACGACCTTCTGCAATACGACGCCACCTTCTTCCGGAGAGATCTGAACGACCTGGATAGGCACCACATTGCCGTCCACGGAGACGTAGTCGTCGAACTGTCCATCCGTGACCTCACCAATGCTCAAGCCGCGTGGGTCGACTTTCAATGACGAGGTGAAGTTGCCAAGACCAAGCCATACAAGAACGGCCACAAGCACGACGCCTCCGCCGATCCACGGCCAGTATTTCTTCGGAAGAAGATAACTCTTATGTTTAATTTGTATATCCATATCGATTTGTTTTTATTTCATCCATTTGCAGTGGCCGCCCCTAGTGGCGGCCACCAACCGCATATTCACCATAATGGTTTCCCATTGTAGTACTCTACCAACCGTTGCTTCAAGCCGTAGAGCAACTGTGTCTGCAGGAGTTTGATACGACTCTCCAACAACGTCTGTGCTGCTGTGTGGAGATCAAAGGTGGAGAGCATGCCTTCCTCATATTTGCGTGAGGAGAGATGGTAGGCAAGTGAGTCGGAGTTCACTTTAGCTTCCATCTGCGCCACTTCCTGCCCATATCCATCCCTGTCAGCCTCAGCCTGCACAATGTCGTCCTGCAACTTGCGGCGGGCATCATCAGCATCGAGCACTGCTTTCTGCCACTCGCTCTTCGCACGCCGCGCTGAACGCCAACGACTAGGAGTGAAAAGTGGGATGCTGAGCGTCATATAGACATATTCACCCATATTGTTGTGGAACTGTGAACCAAAGCTCGCTGCGGCGGAACCTTGCGTGAGGTTGCGGTAATAGCTTGTCTGGACACCTCCACCAAGTGTCAGTTTCGGCAACAGGTTACCTCTTTCAATGAGCCAAGCATATTTGAGGTCTGTAGCTTTCTGCTCCGCCAACTGCACGGTGGGATTGATACACCTATTTATATTATTGACTTGAACAGCCTCAACCGACTGTGGAGCGGCAGCAAGCGCCAAGGTATCTGCCATCGGATAATGCATCTCACTCTTCAGAGCCAACAACGTCAGGCGAGCCTGATTCTGCTGATGCAAGAGGTTGTATTCATCTTCTTTCACCTGACTCTCCATCTGCACCACGTCGGGCCTTGACTTCTCGCCCATCTCAAAGAGGCGCTGGGTCTTATGAAGGAGCGCCCGGCTGTCTGCCAACTTCTCTTCAGCTAAGGCAACGCTTTTGGCATTGTACACGGCATCGACAAACTTCGTCATGACATTGATAGCCTTGTCGTCGGCAGCTTTCTGATAAGCTGTAGCCGACTGCTCCCGTGCGTTCTTCGCACGTTTGAAAGCGTTCAGCGTCTGACCGCCATCGAAGACATCGAGAGAGGCTTCGAGCGTGTAGTAATTATTAAAGGTGGTGATGGTGTTATAAGTGTTGGTCTCAGGATCAATGTTACGACCCCAAGCATACTGTCCACTGACCTGACCATAAACTGTAGGCAGAAGGTCGAGCTTCGCCGTCTTCTCGTCGTAGCTGCTCTGCCGTTGCTCTATCCGCGCCCGTCCGAGGTCATTGCTATGTGCGATAGCATAGGCAATGCAACTGTCGACAGTCCACGACTGCTGTGCATAGGTAACGGATGTAGCAACCAACATCAAGACTATAATCGTTATTTTTCTCATTCGTTTATCTTTCTACTGCCTTATTACATGCCAACAGCGTGCCAAAAAGATAAACGGCTTATTATTAGGCTATTAATATATCATGTCCCTAAACACACTGTCCAATAATTAGACAGTCGTTGTCTAATTATTGGACGGGAGCAGATTCGGTTCATCTGGATTCCAGATTGGTAAGGTTTAACAGCCTCGGAGAGGCTGAATTCTTAATAACCCCAGTCTAAGGAGCGAAGCGACGCAGACTGGGGTATGCTGTGAGGACTTGCTTGACTGAATTTCTGCCTCGGAGAGGCAGAATGCACGATAGTGCGCAATGTCTTTAATGGGTATACGACAACATAGCGCGCCTAACGGCGCATTCAGCCTCTCCGAGGCTGGAAATCAGGTATCCGCACTCTACCCTCAACCCCCAGACTGCGGTCGCTTCGCTCCCTTAGTCTGTTATGGATAAGCGTGCCTCTCCGAGGCACTTTCTTACCTCAAAAACTGGAAGAAACAGATTATATCTTCTCAATCTTCAGTGTCTGATCGCAGTAATCGGTCACCGCAAGACGATGGGTGATAAAGATGACGGTGCGCTTCTTATCTGAAAGGATATTATGAAGTAGCTGCTTCTCTGTTTCCGGATCAAGGGCTGACGTAGCCTCATCCAACAACAACACAGGACGGTTGCGAAGCAGCGCACGCGCAATGGCGATGCGTTGTGCCTGACCTTCGGAGAGACCGGTACCTTGCTCGCCACAGAGCGTGTCAAGCCCGTCGTGCTCCGTGAAGAGGAAGTCGGCACAACTCATATGAAGCGCCTCTTTCATCTCCTCGTCGGAAGCATTGAGGTCGCCAAGCCGCAAGTTATCGCGAACAGTACCACTCAACAGCGTGTTACCCTGTGGCACATAAGAGAGGTTGCAACGAGTGAGCGGGGAGAGCCCCACCCTTGCCCTCCCCAATAGGGGAGGGGACTGTATAACCCTTGCTTTATGATGCCTTTTTCTATTGTTCTTAGGGTGACGCTCGCCCTCCCCTATTGGGGAGGGATGGGGAGAGGCCCCATAGATAAGTGCCTGCCCACCTTTGGGTTGTATCAGACCGAGGATGATACGGATAAGCGTTGTCTTACCCGCACCCGTCTCGCCGAGCACAGCCGTACACGTACCTGGCTTGAAATCAAAGTTCAAGTCATGAAGTACCTCCTCTCCATCGCCATCATCATAAGCATAAGAGACATGCTCAAAGCGGATGCCGCAAGGAGGCTCCATGACGACGGGCTCGCCCTGCTCGTCCAATGGGTTCTCTTCCAGTTCCATCAGCCGCTCGGCAGCCGTGAAGACTGACACAAACGCCGGCACGAGCTTCGTCAGACTACGCGCCGGGCTCTGAATACGGTTGACCAACTGTAAGAAGGCGGTCATCCCACCAAACGTAAGGGAATGGGATGCCATACGGACCGCTGCCCATAGGAAGGCAACGAGATAACCCACGGCAAAGCCCATGTTCAGCACGGTGTTGCTGAAGACCGAGAACACCGTGCGACGCACCACCTTATGTCGAAGGATACTCTGCGAATGCTCAAGCCGGTCAATCATCATATCCTCGCCCTCCAAGGTCTTGATAAGCATCCGGTGCTGAATAGTCTCCTGAAGCGCGCTCTGCACCCGCGAGTCTTCCGTGCGCACATCTTTCGTCAGCTTACGCATCTGACTGACGTAGATCTTACTCACAGCCACGAAGACAGGGATAATAGCTACTGTGACAATGGACAACAAAGGATCCATTGCAAAGAGATAGCAGAAGGCGCCAATGAACATGGCCAAGATAGACAATGTGTTGGGGATCGTCTGCGTGAGGAAGTCGACTACATTGGCGACATCAAACTCCAGACGGTTGAGCACGTCACCAGAGTGGTAACGCTCCCGTCCATGCCACTGCGAGCGGAGGATACGGTCGAGCATGCGCTGCTGCATACGGTTCTGGGCCTTGATGCCCAGTAGGTTCTGTACCCATGTGCTGCTGATACTAAGCAGGAAATCGAATAGGATAAGGATGCCCATCACACCGACAGCCCAATAGAGGTTGCCTTTCGACACGCCACTGGCTACATCGATGGCATGCTGCACCGCACTGACCTGCGCCAATGACACTACGACCGACAACAAGCCGATCAAAGCATTGAGACAAGCCTGAAGCCGATTGCCACGCCACGCATGCCACAGCCAGCGCAGGATCTCTCCCGTCTGGTACTTCGACTTCTGAATCTTCAGTGCATTTCTTACATAACCGAGCATAAGCCCTCCTTTCTTATCCACGCTGGTCAGCACCCCACATGAGTTTCTCACGGAGGATAGAAAAGTATCGTTTCGAACGAAGCTTGACGACCTTGACAAAATACGGAGCCTTCTGGATAATGAGCTTCGTACCTTCGTGCAGTTTCTCTGAACGGCCGTCGATAGCCACCAAGAAATTATGACTACGACTTTCCACTTCAAGTTTAATGACTGTTGTGTCGTTGAGCACGATGGGCCGGATATTCAAGCTGTGCGGTGCCACAGGGGTGAGGCAGATGCTGCCACTGTTGGGCACGATGATAGGTCCGCCGTTACTGAGGTTATAAGCCGTGGAGCCCGTAGGCGTAGAGACCACGAGACCATCGGCCTGATAGGTCACGAGAAAGTCATCGTTGACATAGGCGCGGATTGTAATCATCGAAGCACTGTCTCGCTTGAGGATAGCAATGTCGTTAAGGGCATAAGGACTGCCTTCTATGGGCATCGAACCCGGCTCACCATCGGTCTCTGCAGAGATCTGTATGACGGTATGGTTCTCAAACTCACACTTTCCCTCATAGATATCTGTCAATGCTTCCTTAAACTCACTCGGTAACACCTCGGCCAGGAAGCCCAGACGGCCCGTATTGACGCCGATGACTGGCGTGCCTTTGGCAAGGACGCGGTTGGCAGCCTTCAAGAACGTACCGTCACCGCCAATAGAGATAGCATAGTCGACGTCAAAGTTGTAATCATCAAACACACCGTCAGGGTTGACCTCGACATGCAAGGTATGCGTGAGGTATTCGAGGAAAGGCCGATCGATGTATATCTCAGCCTTTCGCTCATTGAGGCAGGCAAGTACTTGCTCAATGCCCGCACTCTTCTTAGCCTGATATTCGTTACCAAAAATGGCAAAACGAAGTCGTCTATCTTGTGTCATTTTCTATGCTTCTTGAATCCTCCTTATAATTCCGCAACAAAGATACAAAAATTTTAGCCTTATAGCGTCAAAAGATAAGAAATAATGAACATGTTATTATAAATGTTTGTTAAAGAGAAGGTATAAAGACGGTTCCTCAAGGTTTTTAGCTATCTTTGTATCAAATGGAAGCATTGCCGAGGACGGCAATGCACATAACTTGCATTCACTAATATATAAGATATTATGGCAAAGGTATATGAGTTTTTAGCCAATGGCTTTGAAGAGATTGAGGGACTGGCTCCCGTGGATATCCTGCGTCGCGGCGGTGTAGACATCAAGACCGTGAGCGTCACAGGCAGTGAGTTTGTGGAGACATCTCATGGCGTGACCATCAAGGCAGACATGAGGTTTGAAGACGGGACGTTCACCGATGCAGACCTGTTGATGATCCCCGGCGGCATGCCCGGCTCAACGAACCTCAACGCCCACGAAGGTGTGCGCAAGGCTCTGAAGGCGCAGTATGATGCCGGCAAGCGTGTGGCTGCTATCTGCGCTGCCCCAATGGTGCTCGGTTCTATCGGTATCCTCGAAGGCAAGCGTGCTACATGCTCCCCGGGCTTCCAGAAATATCTCACGGGCGCTACCTACACGGGTAACCTCTTTGAGGAGGATGGCCTCGTGACAACTGGTGAAGGCCCAGCCGCTACCCTGCCCTACGCATACCACATCCTCGGCTACTTCATTCCCGAAGCTGACGTGAAGGCTTTGGAAAAGAAAATGCAGTTTGCACACCTCATGGAAAAATAATATTATGGACTATATTATCATTGTGGCCGGCGGACGCGGCACGCGCATGGGGACTGACATTCCGAAGCAGTTTCTGAAAGTTGCCGGTAAGCCCGTGCTCATGCACACCATAGAGCGGTTCCACCATTATGACCCTGAGCTCGGCATCATCGTCGTACTGCCGAAGGATCAACAAGAGACATGGAAGGCAATGTGCACGGAATATCATTTCGACATCCCTCATCGCATCGCTGACGGAGGCTCGACACGCTTTGAAAGTTCGAAGAACGGACTGGCACTCGTCCCCGACGACGAAGAAGGCGTTGTAGGCTTCCACGACGGCGTGCGGCCCTTCGTCTCCGAAGAGGTCATTGCCAACTGTTTCGATACGGCGCGCGAGGAGTACACAGCCGTGCCCGTGGTACCCGTCACCGACACATTGCGCCACACAGACCCGCGCTCTGAGCGGACATTCACCGTGGACCGTTCGCTCTACCGGGCTGTACAGACCCCACAAGTGTTCGACATCTCCCTTGCCAAGCAAGCCTTTAACCAGCCGGACCGCAAGTCGTTCACTGACGACGCCTCCGTGGTGGAGAGCCTCGGCATCTGTATCAAACTCGTCGATGGCAACAAGGAGAACATCAAGATAACGACACCTTTCGACCTGAAGGTCGCAGAGGTACTGGCTACTAAATAACAACAAGTAGGGGCGGCCCATGTGGCCGCCCTATTGCAAATAGTAATGAGCGGCATACTCGATCAGGACATCATGTATCTCCCCGGCGTGGGACCCAAACGCAAGGAGATTCTTGTCAGTCAACTCAACATCAGAACTTGGGGTGACCTGCTCGAGTATTACCCTTATAAATATGTGGACCGATCGAAGGTCTATGCCATCCGCGAACTCACAGGCGACATGCCGACGGTACAGATCAAAGGAGCCATACAAAGTTTCGAAGAATTCGGTGAGGGGCGGAGAAAACGAATCGTAGCCCACTTCTCTGACGGTCGCGACGTCGTCGACCTCGTGTGGTTCGGTGCCAAAAACTGGGTGTACGATAGTTACAAGCCTGGGATAGAATATATTGTCTTCGGGAAGCCGCAACCCTACAATGGCCGTTACCAGTTTGCTCATCCCGACATGGAGAAGGCTGCGAACGTGCAACTCTCCACCATGGGCATGCAGCCTTATTATATCACCACGCAGACGATGAAGGATCGCGGGCTTACCTCGCGGGCCATAGAGAAGATGACGAAAGCTCTTGTAGCACGCATCCCGCAAGGCTCCATCCCCGAGACTCTATTGCCAAGTCAGATAGCACGCCTTCATCTTATCCCACGCGAAGAAGCGTTGAGGAAAATCCATTACCCTAAATCACTACGTGACGTTCAGCAGGCACAGGAACGGCTTAAGTTTGAGGAGTTGTTCTATGTACAGCTCAACATCCTGCGCTATGCCACGGAGCAACGACACAAATACCGCGGCTATACCTTCACACATGTTGGTGCACCGCTCAACACATTCTATAAGACGAACCTGCCTTTCGACCTTACGGGAGCCCAAAAACGTGTAGTACACGAGATTCGCGACGACATGCGGTCGGGGCTTCAGATGAACCGCTTGCTGCAAGGAGACGTGGGCTCGGGCAAGACACTCGTAGCACTGATGGCGATGCTCATCGCTATCGGTAACGGCTTTCAGACCTGTATAATGGCACCGACGGAGATTCTTGCCGAGCAACATCTACAAACCATCCAGGGATTTTTGAAAGGTATGGATATCCGTGTGGAGCTCCTTACAGGCATCGTGAAAGGGAAGAAACGCGAGGAGGTTCTCGCTGCCCTTGCCGACGGATCTATCAACATCCTTGTCGGTACCCATGCGCTGATAGAAGACAATGTCGTGTTCCGCAACCTTGGTTTGGCCGTCATTGACGAGCAGCACCGCTTCGGTGTAGCGCAACGCGCCAAACTATGGAAGAAGAGTGAGCGGCCGCCCCATATCTTAGTAATGACAGCCACGCCTATCCCCCGAACCCTTGCCATGACGCTCTACGGCGACCTCGATGTGAGCGTTATCGATGAACTTCCACCAGGCCGTAAGCCTATTGTCACCATCCATAAATATAACAACCAAATGACGTCTCTTTATGCCGGCATCGCCAAGCAGATAAAAGAGGGACGACAGGTGTATATTGTCTTTCCCGTCATTGAGGAAGGGAAGAAAAAGAACCTCAAGAACCTTGAGGACGGCTACGAGTCGCTGAAACAGATCTTCCCACAATTCGCCATGAGCAAGGTGCATGGCCAGATGAAACCGAAGGACAAAGAGGCTGAGATGGAGAAGTTCGTCCGTGGCGAGACGCAGATACTCGTCGCTACGACCGTTATAGAAGTAGGTGTCAATGTGCCCAACGCCTCGGTCATGGTCATCATGGATGCCCAACGCTTCGGCCTGTCGCAGCTCCATCAGCTTCGTGGACGTGTAGGACGTGGAGCAAAGCAGAGCTTCTGTATCCTTGTCACAGGTTATGAGCTCTCACAGGACACGAAGAAGCGTATCGATATCATGTGCCAGACCAACGACGGTTTCCGCATTGCAGAGGCTGACCTCAAACTGCGTGGTCCTGGTGACCTTGAGGGTACGGTGCAGAGTGGTATGGCATTCGACCTGAAGATTGCCAATATCGCGCGTGACGGACAGATCGTACAGCTCGCCCGCAACGAAGCACAACGCATTGTGAACGATGATCCTGACTGTGTGAAACCAGAGAATGCACTCCTATGGAATCACCTCAAAGAACTGAAAAACACAAATGTCAACTGGGGCGTCATTAGCTGATCCTATTGAGTGACATGAAGGCGCGAGGTGTGCAATATGCACAGTAGAAAGCGTTAATCGCTTCCAAATAATTGTTAAGGCAATGCGGATTGCACACGATTTCTGTTAAACAACTCATAAAAAAGCCTTGAGGTAAATCAAGTCTCGCGTTTTTTTTATATCTTTGTGGATGTAAATGAAACAATTATTTCCGTTTCATTGCAAACCTGAAAAAGAGAATAGCTGAATGTCAATAAAAAGAAAGATAAAGACGGTAGGGGCATTATTGCTTTTTGTTTTGTGCACGGGAACAGTCTCAGCACAGGACCTTTTGGCAAGGCAGGCACCTATCGATAGAAGAGCCAAGAAGCTCGATTCCATTGAGGTTAAGACGCTTGTCGAACGTGAGAACATCCAATCACCTGCCGCACAACTCTACGGTGATGAATGGGACAACACTTATGCTCATCGCGCTACTGAGCTCCCCGACTCCTTCACCATCAACCTACGGCATTTCTGCATGCCAACACCAAGCCGCGTGGTAACAAGCAACTTCGGTTCGCGCTGGGGTCGCCAGCACAAGGGACTGGACATTAAAGTATATATCGGCGACACCATCCGCGCGGCTTTTTCCGGCAAGGTACGCGTCGTACGCTATGAGGCAGGAGGCTATGGAAACTACATCGTCATCCGTCATCCCAATGGTCTTGAAACAATCTACGGACATCTTTCTAAACAACTCGTCACCGAGAACGAAACTGTGCGCGCCGGTCAACCGATCGGCTTAGGCGGCAACACAGGCCGAAGTACTGGTTCTCACCTTCATTTCGAGACTCGACTTTGCGGCGTGGCACTGAACCCTGCACTTTTCTTTGACTTTAAGAATCAAGACGTCACAGGCGATTATTATGTCTTCAACAAACGCACTTACGAGCGCGAATCGGAAATCGCGACACGTGAACGTGGCAAGATCGGCAATGGCGGATATAGCCGTGACATGATCTACGGTGAGGTCGGACACAGCGACGACGATGTACCAGAGGATGTACGTGAGGCCATGAACGCTCCCGAACGTGTCTACTACAAGGTTCAGAGCGGCGAGACCCTCGCCTCTATCGCCAAGAAGGTCGGCGTGAGTGTTGAGAAGATTATGCGTCTCAACGGCTTCCGCAGCAAGAACCAGAAGGTAAGAGCCGGAATGATTATCAGATACGTATAAAATTATCTTTTTACGACCGACCTCAGAACGAAATAAAGGTGTAAAAAGACCGTTTGTATAAAACCATAATGCTTCGCCATGACATGGAACCGTTCCTTCAGCGAGGCATTATGGTTTTTGTTTGTCATGCCTCCATCTAAGTAATCGACAATGACGGCATTGACATTCCGCAAAGCAAGGTTGCGCTTAGCGCACAGTTTCATGATGCGGATGCACCAGTCGACGTCAGCCGAGAAGCGATAATCCACATTATTATATAAAGTCTCCTTCGCCAAGTCTGTCCGTGCATAAAACGCCTGATGGCACACCAACATACCTCGCTTGAACGAGCGCCACGTCAGTCGTTTAGGCGGGCTCAACCGGCGATGGCGCAGGAAATGGTGGTCCATGTCCACAATATCCGTATCACCATAGAGCACGCCGGGAAGTTTCTCACCATCGCCGATAGACGATGCTATGGTCTCAAGCGTGTCCTCGTTCGGGAATGTGTCGCCGGCATTGAGAAAGACGATATAGTCGCCTGTAGCATGCCGGATGCCTTTATTCATCGCATCATAAAGTCCACCATCCTTCTCAGAGATGACCACGACGTCGTGATCATTGCCCGACTTATCTGAGCGCTCCTTATATGCCATCGCAATCTTTACCGTATCATCCTTAGACAAACCGTCGAGGATAAGGTGCTCTACATCAGCATATTTCTGACTCAGCACACTGTCTAAAGTACGCTGCAGCACTGGAGCGGCATTATAAGTACATGTTACGATTGTGAACTTTATCATGAGTATGAGTCTGTGAGTTTATGAGTCTATGAGTTTATGAGACTGTGAGTTTTAGGATAACTTATAGTTTTTGAAAGCAAGTGCCTGATTATAGACCTCAATGTATTTCATAGCCACAGTACGCTGTGAATAGCAAGACATCACTTTCTGGACACATTGCTTCTTCAAAGCCTCTTTGTCAGCCTCATCCAACACCCAATGGATACCGGCAGCTAAGTCATCAGCATCCTTAAAGTTGGCAAGATAGCCATTCTTCTGATGGTCGATCATCTCAGGAATACCTCCTACCTTAAAACCAACAGAAGGAACGCCGCAAGCCATGGCTTCCATGATTGTATTGGGAAGATTGTCATCGAGCGACGGGATGACGAAGACATCAGCTGCATTGTAGATATCCACGATCTGACGCTCATTTCCGATGTAGCCGAGTGGAATAGACGGCAATGCCAACTGTGACACCACATCTTCAGCATGCCCGCCAAGAACGGCGATAACCGTATTCTGCTTCATCTCCGGATAACGGTCGGCGAGCATCGAGACAGCTTTCGTGAAATAAGCCATACCTTTACGCTCCGCTGTCACGCGTTGAGAGACGAAAAGAATGATACGTTTATCTACTGGCAATGTAGAATGCAGTCGAGCTTCTTTCTTATCTTTGGGATAGTAGATATGCGTATCTATCGGATTAGGAATAACAGCAAGCTGTAAGCCTGTAAGCAAACCACTCTGTCGAGCATTGTTGCCAAGCCACTTACTACATGCCACGAAGTGAATGCCGCTATTGTTGTAAAGCTTCTTTTTCTTATTGAAGATGCGTGTAGACAGATCTTTAGCATTTCCTCCGTTCGGAAGATAGAAGCAGTTGTGGCATACCGTTTTATAAGCCTCACAATCAAGCGTGAAATGACAGATACCTGTTGCTGGCCATAGGTCGTGCATCGTCCATACTACCGCTTTTCCACTATTGATAATCTTCTTGATGACTTTCAAAGACAGGAATCCTTGATTGATCCAGGCAAGATGGATGACGTCTGCCTCCTTAAACTCCGGCAGTTTCGTAATATCAGTTCCCGTGTTTGCTATATCTATGTCGAAGAGATGCTCTCGCTTGAAATGCAGATGCATGAAGATACACCACCGTTCCCAAAGGAAATGGAGCCTTTGCCGCAGTCCGCCATTCAACCCGACAACCGTGATGTCATCAGTCTCCTTGTCTCGCACAAGCATCTTGGCCTTCACGCCATTGTTGTTCAGCGCATCCATCAGGCGGCCTGCAGCTACAGCTGCACCACCGGTACGCTCGCTTGTGTTGACTATCAATACCCTCATTGCCATAGTAAGTACTTTTATCAGGCAAAGGTAAGAAAAGGAATTGAGAAACAGGCTATTTATAGTAATTAATTGATCTATATCAAGAAATTGGTAATATTTTGAAAAGACAATTTAATTCCTTTGCAATAAAATTGTAATAGCAGTAACTTTGCACTCGTCAAAAGGTTAATAGATTGTTTAGGTTAGTAGTAATAGATTTAGGTTTTTAGTTATTAGGTTTAAGGTAGATTTGATAGATTGTTTAACGGACACGATTTGGATACCGCGAGGCATTCATTAAGTTTGAATTAAATTTCAAGTTAAACATAAGAATACGCCGGGGCTCGATGATGAGTCCCGGCGTATTCCTTTTTAATATATCAGCGCCACGGCGTACGCGGAGATTCCTTCCTCCCGTCCCGTGAAGCCGAGCTTTTCTGTCGTCGTCGCCTTGATGCTGATCTGATCCTCATCGCATCCCATGACCTTAGCAAGGCAGGCTTTCATCGCCGGAACATGCGGATTGAGCTTCGGGTGCTCGGCGCAGACAGTAGCATCTATATTACCGACCTTGTAGCCTTTTGTAGCGATCAGCTCGATGACTTTCTTGAGGATGACCTTACTGTCCATGTCGAGGGTGTCAGCAGATGTATCGGGGAAATGGTAGCCGATGTCGCGCATGTTGGCAGCGCCTAACAAAGCATCGCAGATGGCATGAATAAGCACATCAGCATCACTGTGACCCAAAAGCCCCATCGTGTGCGGGATCTCAATGCCACCCAATATCAGTTTTCTTCCTTCAACAAGCTTATGGACGTCATAGCCCATGCCTACTCTAAACATAACAGTCCTATTATTATCGATTATCGTCTATTAAACAGATCCTTCAGTCCATCCATATCAAACGTGAGCGATAAGCGCAATGTCTGGTCGAGTGGATTACTCTTCGCCGTAGCGATGACATAGCCTGCGTCGAGCTGGAAAGCACTCATCTTGAATCCTGCACCGACCGTGAAATATTTGCGGTTACCTTTGTTCTCACTCTCATGATGATAACCGGCACGGAGCGAGAAGCGGTCGTTATAGGTGTATTCGGCACCTACGCTCCACTGTACCTCCTGCAGCTCCTCCTTAAAGCCACCGGGCGCATCACCGAAACTCTTGAAGATACCACTGATGCTGGAGACATCATAATAGTCTTTCTGCACACGCTCCTGATAATCCTCTGTCGTCTCTCCGTCCTTCTGCTTCGGATAAGTGGGCACAAGGAGCTTATTGGCATCCACCGCAAAACCGATGGCATTGTATTCGTCCAACGGATATTTGAGATAAGCACCCAGGCGGAGGTTCGTCGGGATAAACTCACTATTGTCACTTCCGCCAAACGTGATCTTACTACCGATATTCGAAATATTCATACCCAGTCCCAACTGACACTCATGCCCGCTGATAATCGGATTGCTCTGATAGTAGAGTGCGAGGTCGGCTGCAAAAGCCGAGCCGGGCGACGTATCGCTCGTATAGTCGTAGGTCAGGTCAGAGTAGATCCACCTCACGGCAGCCGCGATCGAGAACTTCTCACTCAGCATCAGCGAGTAAGCCACGTCGAGCGACATCTCATAAGGATTGATCGTCATAGAAGGGTCACTCGATGAGGACGACGAGTAATCGCCCTCTCTCATCTGCACCTCTCCCAAAGAGAAATATCTCAGTGAGCCGGACACCGCCGAATAATCACCGATGCGGTAATAACCTGCCACATAACCGAGGTTGATATCATTGACGAGCTGACGGAGCCACGGCGTGAAGTTGATAGCAACACCCGCCCGGCTGATGGCAAACGGATACTTAGCGGGGTTCCAGTACTGCGAGTTGACATCAGCCTCAGTAGCCGCACCTACATCGCCCATACCACCGGCCCTTGCATCCGGCGCAATGGTCTGCGAAGTCACCGACGTGTTGACGGGATTGAACATATCTGCCTTTTCCTGTGCCGTAATATGCAAAGCAACAAAAAGAATGAGGCAGGTTAAGAATAATTTGATATTGAATTTCATACTTGATTAGAACGTGTACTATTACAACGCAGCAAAGGCTCAATTATTGTTGATGACCACCAATTTCTTAGCCTTAGAAGCCACGGAGCTGCCATCAGCCGACATCCGCACGCGATAAAGGTACACACCGGTTTGCAACCGTTGTCCATTACTCTGCGTCAGATCCCAGTTAATCGTATAAGAACCTGCTTGTGTCCCACTCTCGGAAGAGGTCCAAAGTTGGCGGCCGCTCATGTCGAACACGTCAATCGTGACATTCACATTACAGCCGGCAAGACTGTGACTGATGATGAATGTCGTACTCGTGGAAGCGGGATTCTTCGACACATCCACACTGTAGATCGTCGGCGACAACGACTTGACGACATTGAAGGTCAGTTTTGCCGTTGAACAGTTGTTCATCGTATCCCAGGCGCGGAAAAGCAGGGAATGGGAACCGGGTTCCAACTCGGGTATATTATAATAGGTACTGCCACTTGTATAAGAGCCGAAGTCGTAAGCAAAGTTATCATTGAGGTCATAGGTCTTGTTCGCATCGCCGTCAATGATCAATTCGAGATTATGTCCCACACCGTTGCCGGTAGCATTGATGCCACTCTCGTCCGTGAGCTGTGCCACGAAGTAAGGAGCGGTGTTCACATTGCCGCCATTAGTAAACTCCGGACTGTTGAGGTAACAGAAGATTTTAGGCCCAACAGTATCGGTCTTCTCACTGTTGGCATCACCCAACAACAACGACTCCGAATAGCCATGTGCACGAGATGTGCGGTCATCGCTCACAGCAAAAGCCGTAATGAGACCTGTGCCACCATCGTAATTGAGGTCGTAAGGCACAACGAAAGACAATGCAAATCTTCCGTTGACGATGCTGTCACTGCCACTGAAAACCGTCTTAAGTCTGTCATGATAAGTAAAAGCCGTATCGGTGACCTCTGCGCTCGTGTTCTCGCGGCAAGTGACAAGCTGCTTAGAGTCGAGCACCTGCAACGAAGCCACACCGCGGAAGCTATTGTTTCCCTCCACATGTCCGGCAACGCGCGCCACCTTGCCGGCATAAGCCGTGATGGTCTTGCCACTGGCAACTTTCTCCCCATTGATCGAGTCGATGACAACCGTGCCCGTAGGTTGATTAAGGGCAATGGCCGGGTCACCGAGGAGTGCATACTGCAGTTTGTTCACCGTGACGTCACCATTATAGCTCCCAAGTTTGATTAGCTCGTTCTTTGCAAGTCGCGAGGCCTCACCCAAGGTCATCGGTTTGCCATTGTTACTGCTCAATACATATCTCAAATAAGCGTTATTGATCAAGCGGTTGTAGTTCTCGTACACCGTACGTGTCGTTCCATAAACAGCCACGGCTCCGCCATCATCATCGGTGACCGTCGATACGCCAATATTATTTTCCACACCATCAAAGGCCATGATATCACAAGCTGCAAAAATCCATAGCGGCAGGTTCTTGTTTGTGAAGGCTTTATAATCGTCGAGCATCAGAATCTTCTCATGCGCCAGCTGGGTAGCACTGCCGTGTCCACAATAATCCATGATGAGTGCGCCTTGCGCCTGCTGCTTCTTGATAAGGTCTGTCACCTCTGGATAAGTGTTGCCTGTAGACGATGCCACCTCGGTATAAGCATCCCACATCACTTTCTTGATACGGTAAGCCGGATGCAGCGAATGAACCGTCTCTACAGCCTCCTCAGCATCGCGCATGTGGATATTGTTGTTACCGTCGTCGCCCATAAACATGATGGTATTCTCCCAGTCGCCGGCATTGGCATTCTCTACATAACTGATGGTCTTGTCGACCATCACCTTGGCGTCAGCCTCCGTCGTGACGGGGAAACGGCCGACAGCCACATCACTCATGTCGAGCTTCTGTCCTTTGTCTCCTGTGCCAAGATTGGTACCCTCACCATCATCAAGATAAGTAAAGAAGCCATCGTCAACATAGCAATAAATGGCATTGAAAGAGTTTTCACTCTCGTAAGCCAAGAGATAGTCGTCAGGGTCCAAGCCTTGGCAGTCGGATGTCAGCATGCGGTTATCCCACACGCAGTTGCCAAAAAGCACAAGATACTTCGGAAGGTCTTTCTCCGTCTGTGCCCTGTCGTAGAGCATCTTCATGTAACGGCGGTAGGCATTGGCATCGGGCGTACCACTGGAGAACTCATTATAGAGCTCGTCGGCGGGAACGATGTTTACGCGCAGCGAGTCGTGCTGCTCATGGAAGGCGGCGAGTCGCTGAGCCTGAGCAAGAAGTTTCTGAGAAGCAGGGATGATGATGACCATGTCGGCTTCGCTGTCAGCATGATGGTCCTGGTTGGCAATGTTATAGACATACTGAGGCACAGAAAAGGAGCCTCGAAGGTTCGGGGCCGCCTTCGGCTTGTCCCACGCTGCTGAAACATAGTCGAGACGCATGGGACCACCCGACAACACTGTGATCTTAACGGTGTCGGTCAAAGATGTGCTCACGGCCTGCGTGTAAGTAGCGCGACTCTCATTGCCGTGGTCATATTCATCATTGATGGTGACACTGAGGTTGCCAACAGTCTTTCCATTGATCGCGACCTGAGCCGTCATAGCAGTGCCAGCTGTGACAGACACGGAGAACTTTCCTGTCGTCGTTCCTTCCGGATGGGTCAACACAATGGTCTGACTCTTTCCTGCTGACACCGACGTGGGATCGAAGAGGTTACGGCCACCCGGATACCAACTGTATCCGTCGACCTCATGCAAACTGTGATAGTCGTCGGCAGAAGGATAGAAACTATTGATAAAGGTCGTGGAATCGACAGTAGCGATGGCTGAGTCGTTCTCTGTCAGGAAATAATAGCCATAGTCGGAATAAGGATTGCGCGTGCGGCGCGGGGCATCGTTACTGCTCCAGCTCACAGGGCCTTTGGCATAGAACAACCGGTGCCCGTTGACAGTACAGGTTGCTACCTCATGCAGATCGTCCGTCTCCGCCAGTTTGTTGCCATCCAGTACCTCGTCCTGCAGGTTGCCGCCATAGCCATAGATATGCACGCGACTCAAATCCTTAAAACCAGCCCGCTTAATCAAGGTTTGCGTAAGTTCGTACACGCCCGAGGCCGGCACCCGGATCTTTGCCCACGTGCCGGAAGCGAGAACGGAGTGGGAGGCGTATCGTTGGGTGTTGGGTGAGAGGTGTTGGGTGTTAATGGTTTGTTTGGCTAACGAAAGCATGCGGCGCTTCGCATCTACCTTCAGCATAAAGCTGACGAGGATCTGGTATTTGCCATTACGGTAGACGAGCGGACAGAAACTGATGCGAAGCATTGGACGCTTACGATCAGTGACGACGGCCTGAGAGACAACCGGCATATTCGGCAAAATATCACTGCTCAACTTATGATAATTTGCCACGTCCGTTGTCGACATATCGATGAATTCGGGGTAGAGGATCGTTGTCGTGTACACGGAGTCGGCATAATCAGCCGGCAATGGTATCGTGTAGGCAAACGAAGGCATCGTGCTGTCCACGCTCACCTGTGCCGAGGTGAGGTTAAAGAAGCGCTGGGCACCCGATGGTAAGGATACCAACAGGACAGCGAGTATGATGAGTAAGCGGAAATATTTCGCCATAAAAGTCCTTTATTCTACTTGCATCTGCATTCCAATACTTTCCGTTCTTCTATCCAACCTTCAAGGAAGTCACCGATATGCACAGGTCCTACACCCGCGGGAGTCCCCGTGAAGATAAGGTCGCCGGTCTTGAGCGTGAAGTACTTGCTCACATATGCCACGATATCGTCCACCGAGCGCAACATGTCTCCCGTATATCCTTCCTGCACCGTCTTACCGTTGATGTCGAGATGGAAGCGGAGGCGCTGGATGTCAGGCAGCAGGTCTTTCGGCACCCACTCACCGATCGTCGCAGCCCCGTCGAAACTCTTGGCGAGGTCCCACGGCTGCCCGTTCTGCGAGAGGCGTTGCTGGAGCTCCCGCGCCGTGAAGTCGATGCCGAGTGTCACCGCGTCATAGTAACGGTGGGCAAAGCGTACGGGTACGGTCTTGCCGAGTTTGCACACGCGCACCACAACCTCTGCCTCGTAGTCGATACGTCCGAGGTCATCGGGTATGAAAAACGGTTTCCTGTTCTTCTGGAGGCTCGAGTCCGCCTTCAGGAAGATAACAGGCTCGTCTACCTTCAACAACGTATCTTTCAACTCATTATTGTGTTGGGAATAGTTCATTCCCACGCAGAATATCTTCATAACAATGATTTTGTGATTCATCCGAAAAAGACACCCATACTCACACGGACCTTTTCACACGGATCTTAAAGATTATAAAGATTGTTACGCCGCTTTGCGGCTACACATACCCCGTAGGGGCAGCCCTGGTGGACGCCCTCTATCGCGTAGCGAATAGCGTAGCCATCTTTAAGATCTTTAAGATCCGTGTGAGAAAAATCCATGCGGAAATCCTCAGAAGGATTCGTATGCGTGAATTCATTTAACGGAAGAACCGATTTTGTTGCAAAGATAGTATAAAATCTTGAAACCTCAAAACCGAAATGTCATCACGCCTCAACTGTGTCGCGATTCCGCCTCATATGTGACGCGTTTCCGCCTCAAATGTGTCGCGTTACCGCCCCATATGTGACGTGATGAGATTACATTTGTTTACCGATTATCTTTCTTCCCTCAAGATTATTGCTTATCTTTGCATAAGAAAATAATAATCAGCATGAAACACGGAACACTGCTCGTCGTCGACGACAACCGTAACATCCTCGCCACGGTGCGGATGATCCTTGAGAACACCTTCGAGCAGATCGTCACCATCGCCAGTCCTGGTAATATCCCCGCACGACTACGCGAGGACAAGCCCAATGTGGTACTGCTCGACATGAACTTCCAGAGCGGTATCAACACGGGTAATGAGGGTATCTTCTGGCTCCATGAGATCAAACGCATGCGGCCACAGACGCAAGTCGTGCTCTTCACGGCCTATGCCGACATCGACCTTGCTGTTCGCGGCATTAAGGAAGGGGCGGCTGACTTCATCGTAAAGCCGTTCGACAATGCGAAACTCATCACGACGCTCACAGACGCCTATCACAAGACCCGAAAGGCTGCAAGCACAAGGTTCGGCAACAAGCAGCAGGGCGCGATGTTCTGGGGCTCGTCGGCCCCAATGCAAGATCTGCAACTCATGGTGGAGAAGGTAGCGCCGACGGATGCCAACATCCTCATCACGGGTGAGAACGGTACGGGTAAGGAGGTCTTAGCGCGTGAGATTCACCGTCTCTCCCAGCGTGCCGCCGGTCCGATGGTTGCCGTTGACTTAGGTGCGGTGACGGAGACGCTGTTTGAGAGTGAACTCTTCGGTCACATGAAAGGAGCCTTCACGGATGCCAAAGCCGACAAGCCGGGTAAGTTTGAACTCGCCAACGGAGGCACGCTCTTCCTCGACGAGATCGGCAACCTCAGTTATGGTCTTCAGGCCAAGCTCCTCACGGCCTTGCAGCGGCGATGCATCGTGCGCGTGGGTGGCTCAAAAGAGATTCCTATCGACGTGCGCCTCATCTGTGCCACGAACAAAGACCTGCAGCAGATGGTGGCGGAGGGGACCTTCCGCGAGGACCTGCTTTACCGCATCAACACGATCCATCTCCACCTGCCTCCACTGCGGGAGCGCAAAGGAGACATTGCAGACCTCGCCCGCCTGTTCCTCAACCGCTATGCCACGATGTACAACCGCACGGACATGGAACTGTCTGACGAGGCGGCACAGCGTATCGAGCAGTTGCCCTGGCCGGGTAACATCCGAGAACTTCAGCATGCCATGGAGAAAGCAGTCATTCTCACCGACGGCAATATCATCGGGCCGGAGGTCTTCGCCTCCAGGTCGTCTGCGGGATGTCCTCAAGCCAATTTGAAGGAGCCACAGACACTCGACGAGATGGAGAAGACGATGATCGCCAAGGCCATCCGGCAATGTGGCGGCAACCTCTCACAAGTAGCACAGCAGCTCGACATCTCCCGCCAGACGCTCTACAACAAGATAAAGAAGTATGGGCTGTAGGCTGGCCATCGGGTTAATATTGGCCTACCAAAGAACTGAAATATTTTCTCTCACACGGATCTTTTCTCACACGGATCTTAAAGATCTTAAAGATTGTTACGCCGCTTTGCGGCTACACATACCTTTAGCATCACCGCGTAGCGAATAGCGTAGCCATCTTTAAAATCTTTAAAATCCGTGTGAAAATAAAAATCTTTGGAAGATACACTCTTTTTGTAATGTAATTATGATCTACGTTACCATCATCTTGCTTCTTCTTTCTCTGACCCTTAACATCACGTTGTGGCGTCGCTACCGCCGCAATGCGCATAAGGTGTCGTTTCTCTTTAATGCCATCGACAATGGCGACTTCTCCTTCCGCTTCCCCGAAACGAAGTCGAAGGATGATGAAATCGTCAATGCGTCCCTCAATAGAATCAAGACAATCCTTCAGCATGCACGCAACGAGCAGATTGAGCGGGAGAAATATTACGAGGTCATCCTCGACTCGGTGGACACCGGTATCCTTGTCGTCGACGAGCAACGCGGTCTCGTGCTCCGCTCCAACAAGGCGGCACGAACGATGCTCAAACGGCAAACCATCACGCATATCTCCCAAGTCTCTGACCGTCTTACTGCCTTTTCCAGCCGAGAGTCGCACACGACGTTGCAAGGCAAGAAAGTGAAGATCATGGCATTCAGTGATATCCATGGTGAGCTTGCCAACCAGGAGATAGATGCCTGGGTGAAACTCATCCGCGTACTGACGCATGAGATCATGAACACCATCACACCGGTCATTGCGCTCAGTGACACGTCAACGATTCCAACAACTAAGACAACTTCAACAACTAAGACAACAGACTCTGTACCAAGCCCTGACTCAGAAGAACGAGAGAAACTCCGGATCATCCATTCCACGAGCGTCGAACTGATGGAGTTTGTGGAGAACTATCGTAAGTTCACCCACGTGCCGACGCCCCACCCCACACTCTTTTATGTCAAGCCTTTCGTTGCTCGCCTTACAAACCTCGCTGAGCACTGGCTCAAGCCGGGCTGCGCCATCCATGTCAACATCGAGCCGGAGGACCTAATGGTCTATGCCGACGAGGGACTGACGAGTCGCGTGGTGAGTAACCTCATAAAAAATGCCGCCGAAGCCATAGGCAACGACGGCAATATTATGATTCATGCATATACGGGTGAGCACGACAACGTGACGATAGACATCTCAGACGATGGTCCCGCCATCCCTCCAGACCTTGCAGCTCACATCTTCGTCCCCTTCTTCACGACAAAGAAACAGGGTAGCGGTATCGGCCTGTCTATCTCCCGTCAGATCATGCGGACGATGGGTGGGATGATTGAGCTAGTCGGCAATGCCGAACCCACCACGTTCCGGCTGACGTTCCAATAACCCCCATCGAGTATGATGCAGGGGCGGCCCCCTGTGGCCGCCCCTGCACTAATCAGCGTTCTTTTATTGCTTTCACGGCAACAGCACCGAGCACCAGACTGATACCTGCGATGATCATCATGTTACTCTGCACAGAGCCTACGAGCCCGAGGAGCACACCACCGATGGCGGCAGCCACGATCTGCGGGACACAGATGGTGCCGTTGAAGAGACCAAGGTAGGCGCCCATGTGACCATAGCCCTGCAAGGCGTTGGTGACGAAAGTGAAGGGCATGGCAAGCATGGCTGCCCACGCACAACCGATGAGCAGGAACGGAATGAACAGCAGATACTGGTCATGGATGAAAGCACAAGCGACAAAGCCTATACCTCCGAGGACCAGGCTCAGCGCATAAGCCACCTTGCGGTTCTTGAACTTCGGGAGGATCGGTGCCCAGATGACGGAGCCGATAGCCTGGACGGCAAAGAGGATACCTACCCAGTTGCCAGCCTCCTGATAACCTGCACTCGTCACATCGGTCGTACCCCAGCAGTTGTCAGCCACAGTACCGGCGGTGTAAGTCCACATATACATGAACGCGAACCAACAGAAGAACTGCACCAGTCCAACTTTCCAGAACGTAGCGGGCGCATTCTTCAACAGTACGAACCAGTTGCTCGAGCCTTCTTCTTTCTCTGCCACTTCCTTCTTCGAGCCGTTGTATTCCTCATACTCCTTCGGCGGCCACTCCTTCACTTTCCACACCGTGTAGATGACACAGAGGATCAGAATAGCTGCACCAACATAGAAACTATAGATCACGGAATCGGGGATAGTTCCCTTAGGAGCAGTATTTGCAATGCCGAGAGCAGCGAAGACGAATGGGAATACATAACCGACGAGCGAGCCGGCATTGCACAGGAAGCTCTGGATGGAGTATGCGGTACCTTTCTGCTTCTCGTTAACCATGTCGCCAACGAGCATCTTGAACGGTTGCATAGCCATATTGATACTCGTGTCGAGGAACATCAGAGAGATCAGGCCGAAAGTCATGGCTGTGCTCACCGTCATGCCGAAGGAGCCGGAGTTAGGCAACAGGCACATCACGAGTACGGCGATAGCGGCACCGATGAAGAGGTAAGGGATACGACGGCCGAAGCGGCACCACGTCTTATCGGAGCAGGTACCCACGATCGGCTGCACGAGGATTCCCATCAACGGTGGGAGGATCCAGAAGTAACTCAGTGAGTGCGGGTCGGCACCCAATGTGGCAAAGATACGTGAGATATTGGCGCTCTGCAGTGCATAAGCTATCTGCACACCGAAGAAGCCGAAGCTGAGGTTCCACAGGCCCCAGAACGACATATTCGGCTTCTCTTTCAATTGATTGTCCATATTATTTTATTTTTATTATTTCGTTTGATCCGTTATTGCCACTTGCCCCCTATGGTATTCTTGGCCCCCTCCCTACGGGGGAGGGCTGGGGAGAGGCTCTTACTTCGTCGTCCCTCTTATCACCAGTCGTGTCCGGACGATGCGCTTCTCGATCTTCTCCATCGGCAACTCGCCTTCGACCTTACTGATGAGGATGTTGGCAGCCTCCTCGCCCACACGCACGCCACGCTGCTCCACCGTTGTGAGCATCGGGTCACTGGCTACAGCACGCTGACCATTCGTGAATCCACAGATACTGATATCCTGCGGCACGTCGAAGCCCATACGCTTGGCGGTATAGAGGATGCCGATAGCCGTATCATCGTTGACGGCAAAGAAGCCATCGGGAATCTCGTCTTGGGAAAGGATGTCGGGCGTGATAGCCTCCGCGTCAGAGCGGTTATCGCAGATGCGGAAGAACTTCTCCTCGGGCTGGAGGCCGTTGCGCAACAAAGCATCGCGGTAGCCGTTGTAGCGGTTCTTACTGATCTCCATCGTCATCGGCGAGCCATAGTAAGCGATACGCTGGCAGCCGCGCTCAATCATATAGTTCACGGCATTGAACGCGCCCTGATAGTCGTCAACCACCACGCGGTCACAGTTGATGCCTGTGCAGATGCGATCGTAGAAGACGAGCGGCATGTGATTATCCAGAACCTCCTGGAAATGGTCGTAACGAATGGTGTTCTTGGCCTCTGAGACGATGATGCCACAAACCCGGCTCTCCAGAAAACGCTTACAGATCAGGGCTTCACGCTCATATTCATCTATGCTCTCACTGACCATCAGCGTATAGCCGCGCGACATCGCCTCCTGGTTGATACCACTCAAGACAGAAGAGAAATAGAAATGCTCAAACTGAGGCACAATGACACCGATGACCTTTGAAGGGCGCATGATATTATTGCGCAACCCCTCAGCCATCATGTTCGGATAATAGTTATGCTCCTTGGCATAAGCTTTGATCTTCTCACGTTGCTCCTCACTGATACGCGGACTGTCTTTCAACGCCCGCGAAACTGTCGCCACTGAGACATTCAGTGCGGCAGCTATATCTCTCATTGTCAATGTTGTATGTGCCATATAGAAAACGCCAAATTATTGCAGCTTTCAGGTATTCACCTTCTAATGATTGTTGCACTGCAAATTTAGGTCTTTTCTTGAGCAACAAAAAAGAAAAAGCGTAGAAATATTGATATAAATCATGCAAACGTTTGCACAACCCTTACTAAAAGGTCTTATCTACCGTCGTCCACTCGTCGTCCGTAGTGATGCGAAACTTAGATGAAGTGTCGCTCTCTGCAGAACCATTGGTAAACAAGGCTCCTTTGTATTGCGTCACCTGGTTGCGCACGACTGGAACATTCTCAAAGGTGTGCGTGAAAACCGTCTGGCCATTAGCTGCGATGGCTGTAACCACCAGTTTTAACCCTTTACTGTCACTCTTAGGGAATGTATAAATCTCGAACGTAGCTGTCTTGCCTTTCATATCATCACTGACAGAACGCTTCACTGTCTGCCTCGAATTCACGCAGCCTTCACCCGTCAAAGCATTCAATGTAGAGCTGCCACCTGTATAATAAAGTTGCACAGTCGATACATTATCCGGGACAACATCCGTAGTAACAATCCTTACCATAGCCACAGCACGATGCATATTCGCGTCTATATCCAAACCTTTATCCTCTGTCACCGTGATATCCTGACTCCAGAGAAACGTATCAGACATATCGCTATTGAACCCGATCTTTTCTGCATCTGTCGTTGTAGGGCTCTTGTCCTGATTATGTGCAAGGATGACGGCATGGTAAGTGCCAGGGCTGAGGGCAATGGAAAGCGTATTGAAATCCTTATCGCCCGCATCCTTCGAAGCTTTTGCAACTCGCTCGCCGCCTTGATACACAGCAAGATCAAGATGTTTGCACAATGATGCTATATCCTGAGCACGGGTTTTAGCTGCATTGACCTCCGTAAATGGCAATTGTTGATATATCCCCACATTAAATGTCACGAGGTTCTTACCCTCAGGCACATCAATATCGTCATCCACCGCTACTTTCTGACAGGAGGCAAACAACAAACACATCAAAAACACCGAGATATAGGTCAAAGCTTTCATAAGCAAGGTCTTTAAGAGTGTACATTCTATCCGCAAAGATAAAGAATCTTTGCTTACCCTCTGACAATAATTCGGAAAATCTTCAGCAACGGCGTGATTTTTTGTGTTCATAGACATTGTCGGCCTCCTTCCAACAACTATAACAACACAAACAACTGGGACAACGACGCCAAGATTTCTTGGTAATAACAGCGACTTATCACGACCTTACACGACAAGGGTGTCAGTGCAGTGTTTCATTTGTCTCTTCCCAATTATCCACCATGATACCTGGTATCCTTCCTAAGTGCTTTACATTAGCTGTGACCACGACCATATCGTTTTCCAAAGCAGTTGTGCCAATTAAGAGATCAAAGTCGTCAAGGCGCCTACCTTGTTTTTCTAAGGCTGCCTTAACAATACCATACCTCCGGAGACTTGTATACATTGGAATGACATCAAACAGACGAGTAATCTTAATGATATCATCGAAATGAGACGCTTTACCTGACTTTGCTGCACCATAGAAGAGTTCAGCTATTGTGATCTCCGAAATATGACAATGAGATTGACCCACAGCAAGGACTCTCTTAAAGACCTCTAAGTTATTCTTTAAGATGGCAATGCAAACATTGGTATCTAACAAATACTCATGCTCTACCATGTCTCAACCTCTCTTGTGAATTTCCTATCGTTCCTTAGGTCTTCGGCAACCCGATCAGCCGATTCACCTTCTCCCCAATCACCACTAAATCGAGTATTTAAGGTCAGAGGCTCCTTGGCTCCTTCAGGCCCAGTAGCCGAATTGAGAAGCATCGTAGCAAGGGCTATCTTATTCTCTTTCGTAAGAGTAGACAAGACTGCCATGTAAATGTTATTAATGCTTGTAATACTCATAATCTATAGCTTTTTCGCAAAGTTAAGCAAAACATTTCAATTCCGCAAGATTATAAACAAGAAAATGTCAGCAGCAACAGATTCATTTGGCAAAGGCTTGACACAACCTCCCACGACAAGGGGTTTAGTGCGGAGGCGGTTCCCGTGGCCACCCGCACCCCGAATGGAGACAGCAAAATAAGGTGTTGGGTGATGGTTGTTGGGTGAAATGATTACCCTGTCATGGCGGGCGGCCACAGGGGACCGCCCCTGCACAGAAACCATAGCAACAAAAGATATGTAAATGAAGTTGTAAAAGTTGTATCCGTTGTCTCTGTTGTCGATCTCCTTCCAACAACTATGACAACATAAACTACTATGACTACACCCCACAAATTTTCTCGTTACTAGCACTGGGTCGGCATGACTTTCCACGACAAGTCTCATTTCTCTTCCACCTTCTTTGTCGATATATCTCTTCGAGTAACGAATATCGAAATTACAGTGATCAACGATACACCACCAAAGAAAGATGCGAACCAAGGATGATTCAAATAAAGCATGTAACAAGCCACACCCATCATAACTAACAATGAAAGGAAACCAAAGATCATCCCTAAAAGGTTTAGACGATGATCACGCTTGTTGACATTCTCAAGTACCTTCAGTTATTCCTCATCCAGTTGATGACGATGTTCTTGTTCTTTTGTTGATGTCGAAAGCAAGAAATCAATAATCTGAGGATTAATCTGTTTATACGCCTCAAGTTCCTGTGGTGAAGGCAAAGAGACATCTTCAACGGTAAACGTCTGCTCTATCTGCTTACCGACACCCTTGTCCGTAGGAACCTGAGTTTCCCGCTGCTTAATGGACTGTTTTGCCATAGTCACATTACTTTTTGCCAAGCGACATGCACATCGCCATAAATATGACGAAGATCACGACGTAGATTCAAGGAATCATCGTCTGGTGATGAAGGCTCCAACATTTCATCCCGCAGAGAATTAATCTCGGGCGAAGAAGATCTATATGATCCTCGTGCTGCTTGACCGAAGACACGGAAGCCATTAACAAGATGAGTAAAAACTAACTTAACTGTGCTCATATTTCCTCCTATTTTTTGCAAAGTTAAGCAAAACCTTTCAATCTTGCAACTTTATAGATAAGAAAATATCGTAAGCAACGGTACATTTAGCAACGGCTTTTCACGACTTTCCACGACCAAGGGTTCAGTGCAGGGGCGGTCCCCTGTGGCCGCCCGCACCCCGAATGGAGACAACAAAAAACAATATGGTTACCCTGCCATGGCGGGCGGCCACAGGGGACCGCCCCTGCACAGATACCAAAGCAACAAAAGATGCATGACTGAAGTTGTAAAAGTTGTATCCGTTGTCACTGTTGTCGGTCTCCTTCCAACAACTATGACAACATAAACAACTATGACAACCTCCCCTAAGACTTATCGTTAATAGCATCGACTCGACACGACCTCCCACGACCAAGGGTTCAGTGCAGGGGCGGTCCTCCGTGGCCGCCCGCACCCCGAATGGAGACAACAAAAAACAATATGGTTACCCTGCCATGGCGGGCGGCCACAGGGGACCGCCCCTGCACAGATACCAAAGCAACAAAAGATGCATGACTGAAGTTGTAAAAGTTGTATCCGTTGTCACTGTTGTCGGTCTCCTTCCAACAACTATGACAACATAAACAACCGGGACAACATACTCTTGAAAGTAATAACAACTCTCCCACGGTATGAGATAGTATTACTTAACAACCCAATTCTCCAAATGGATATTTTTTACTCTGCCAAGGTGTTTCACATTCTCCGTAACCATAATCATGTTATAAACAACAGCGGTGACACCAATCCATAAGTCAGAGTCCTCTATGAGACAGCCATGCTGCTATTGATATTCTCTATAATCTCTTCAGGAGACTCCTCACCCACCCAAGCGCCGCTAAAGCGAGAGAGCATCTTCTTAGTATAATGGCTTGATTTTTCTTTATCCTCTTCTTTCTTCCGCATAGAGGAAGACAACAACATAATTATCTGCAACTTCTCATCATTGCTCAGGTTCTTAAGCTCATCCCAATAATAGGAGATTCCTTTTGATGTATTAGCTGATGTTATCATAATCCAACCCTTTCTTTTTCGCAAAGTTAAGCAAAACATTTCAATCTCGCAACTTTACGGATAAGAAAATGCAAGCAGCGGCTACTGATTCATTTAGCAACGACATGGCACGACTTTCCACGACAAGGGTAGAGGTTCCTTCCAACAACTATGACAACATAAACAACTCGAACAACGACCCTTGACAGTAATCACGCACTTCCACTTCATCCTTACAAGCTTGCAAGCCACTTCTTACCTCTTGGTGTATACATCCAAATAATAAAAAGAGCGAGACAAACGAGAGCCACTGCAAAGAATATAGTCAAATAATCCATAAGCCATAAAAACTATCAGGAAGAGTATACAATGCTAAACTAATGATTGTCATATTCTTCTTGCACATACTTAGCTATCTCCTTTGCATAAGCATGGGCATCGTCTACATGTAATTTGTTAACCAAGACATATAAGGACAGGTCATCACGCCGGTAATGCTCAAAAAGACGCGTACTAACTGTAGAAGAAACGAAGCGCTTATAAACACGGAAGCGCCTTGTCGCAGAGCCCAACTGATCCTTTTCGTCCTCAGCCCCAATGAAAAAGAAGGATGCACTCTCATCTCTTTTCAAGACATCAAGCATTATATGGTAAAGGGTATAAAAGATTGTTCTTGGCTCAAATGTATTGGTTCTTATACTAAACTTATTCTTACTATTAATATTAGCTTTATCAAAAAACTTAAGACAATACGCATGCTTTATGTATCTCTCAACTCTTACAATATAGGCATGATGAGACCTTGATGATTTAAAGCGGTATTGTAACGTCTCTTCTAAGAGAGCGTCAGTACCAGACCTATCATTCATCTGAAAGATGAAAGGGTATCCATCCGTCATCATAGGCGTTAGACTAACATAAGATAACCAGGAACCTTGAGATTATCAAGCTCTTGATCAGAGACTTTTACCATATCTGACGTAGCATCGAAATAATCGACAGGATAACGGTATCTGCCATTAGGCATCTGCACCTGAGTGACACGACGAATAAGGTGCTGACCATCATCCGTCATAATCCTTGTCATTTTCTGATTAATAATCTTACCCATAATAGCGACTATTAATGTTCACTTTGCAAAGATAAGCAAAGTTTCGAAATTCGGCAAGGAAAGAAACGGAATAATTAGCGAGCAGCGGCTACTGATTCATTTAGCAGCGGCCCAGCACGACTTTCCACGACAAGGGTAGAGGCCCCTTCCAACAACAATAACAACATAAACAACTAGGACAACACCCCTTGGAAGTAATCAAGCCCCTCCCCTTTGGGGAAGGGGTGAGGGGGAAGGGGTGAGGGGGAGACTGTCCGAGAACTCCCGAAGAGGTGTCAAACTGTCATCAGAACATAGTTCTTTGAAGAAGTGCGCACCTTCAGAACTTACACATTGCGTTAAATCGAACGTTTTACGATCAACAATTAAGCCGCAATCTAGTTCTCGGACGGCCTGGGGGGGGGGAAAAAAAGGACTCCTATGGAAAGACCAAATAACAAAAAAGGGCAGCCCCCGAAAGAGCCACCCCCGCTATAAATGATGTAAGCGTAGTAAAACCTTACTTCTTGGTCATCTCAGCCTTTGCAAATCCATCAGCCCATGCATAGAGCTTGATGTCATAAGTACCGGCTGCAACCTTGATATTTGCACCATTCTTGGTCGTCAGCTTATCGAGTGTGCCACCCCAGCTGATATCCCAGCCATCGTTTGCACGGAACTTAAGTTCTCCGTCAGTCAACGTGACATTCTTGATCTCCCAACAACGATCCGTCGTGTTGTAAGTCATCGGAGTGCTTGTAGACCAACCACCAGCAGTAGCATCACCGATAAGACCAATTGTTGTGATCTTTGTAAGCTCCAGCGTCTTAGCCACGAGGTCAACGTTTACGTAGTAGTAACCCGGCTCGCTGACAGTCATGTTAGCAGCATCACCAGCGGTAGAGAAGTCCTTGCCGTAGTTAGTACCACTCCAGCTCTGCTGAGTGCAGATCTTGAACTCGCTCTTCAGATACATGTAGCCCTGATACTTACCATCGTAAGAAGTTGTGGTCAGATAGTCAATCTGACTCCAGCCATTGCCATCACCTGCCACATACATTGTAGGATCAAATGCAAGCGGAGTGATCTTGATGGTAGACTTCAGCATGTTGATCTCGATAGAGATGTACTTAGCACCAGTAGACTTTGGTACGCAGAATGAACCGTCATCAGAGAGGTTCTTGCGATAGTCGATCGCCTCTTCTTTGCCATCGTAACCATTCTTACCATTACCAGCCTTCGTGCCAAGGACGTCATCCCACTTACCAGCTTCCACTTCATCCAAAGCCTTTGTACCTGCAACAGCAAACCAGGTGTCGGCATCTGCAGCCGCCTTGATAATGATTGTGAACACCGGATCATCATAGACGTTAGTAGCACTATGGTTGAACTTCTGTGTCAGGGCACCTTTCTTATCCCACGTCGTAGCGCCTCCAAGCACATAGTAAGCATCGTCGATGTCAGGAGCGACAGGTGTCACCACGACGTTGACCTTGCCTGCATCAATGAGGCAAGCCTCACCATCCTTAATAGCACTTGTGTAGACATGGCCCTCAAAAGTACGGGCCTCAGGAGCCTTGCCATAGACCGACTCAATGTAAGCCTGCAAGTCGGCCTTAGCAGCCTTACCACCGACCGTTGTGCTGATGGTCGTAGAATCAGCATTGTCCACGTTCTGCGGAGTCAGAATAATACGGCCTGCAGTCAGTGAATAACCTTCAGGCAGAGTAGCCGTACTCATTGTATAGACAGAAACAGAGTCGTCTGTCACATCGGCAAGATTCACCGGATTAACAGCAGAAGCTGTGTAGCCAGGAATCGTGATTGCATCCTCCTGAGGGTTAGACTGCGGATCAGCCCAATCTTTATAGTTGTCTGTATCGCAGGCACCGAAGACCAAGCTCAGGAGTGCAAGTGTGATATATAAAGAAAACTTTTTCATATTGAGTGAATTTCTATCGGATTCCCGGCATCGGGCAGACGAACTGCCGGATACCGGAGAATCGCTTTTTATGAATGCTTAATCGGGATACTTGTTATTTGATCTCACCCGTATCTGTAGAGAAGTTCAGATAAACCTTCTGACCTGCATCAGCACCGACACGGGTCTGGTCACCACCTGTACCACGATAAGAGATCTTCTTACCATCGAGGCCAACGATAAACTCAGACTTCCACCAATCGTAACCCGGCACCTTGACATACATACGGAGGTTGTTACTATCATCACCTGCCAAAGAAGGTAAGGCTGGGGAGACGAAATCTCCATCTGCCGTAGTAGGAGCCGTGAACAAGCCTGCTTCTACCAACTCATCCCAAGAGCCGCCAATAGATGCACCGATGAGGTATACATTAGGCTTATTGAATGTCACTGTGTAGTCGATGTTACGGCCGCTAACCTTAGCAGTAACGATCATCAAGTACCAACCCGGAGCACTGGAAGCAATGTTGCCATCGCTCGAAGCCTCGATAGTAGAAGCATTGTCGCTTGAAGGATCAACGGTGATCTTGCTGAAGCCTACCTCGTTGCCATCCCAAGCCTGTGCCGTGTTGAACTTGACACCAGAGCCATCGATGTAAACCATGTGCCAGAATGCAGCTGTTGTGTTGCCAGCATCACGAGAACCATAAACCTCAGTCATCGTTACGCTCTTTGTCCAATCCCAACCGCAGAAGTTACCAATCAAGTAGAGATTTGTAGGACATGTCAGAGCAGGCAGAGAGTACTTCAGATTTACCTTATTGAGAACAACCTTGTTAGATACAATCTTCGTGTTAGGAATCGTGTCACCCGTTGCCGGAGAAACGACGGCTGCCGTTGCACGGAAATATACAGGAATGGTCATTGGGAAGTCAGCTTCTGTCTTGCCCTCATCGCACTCCATATTTGTCAATGCAGTAGCCAACAGACTTGCGTCCACATTCAGCTTAGCAGAGTTGAATGTCTCGTCAATGGTCTGGGCATTGCTCATGTCTTCCTTTGTAGCCACTTCCACCGTATAGACAGTGTTGGCTGGGAATCCATAGTCTGGCTGACTGCAAGTGAGGTTAACCGTAGAGGAGTTAGCCAAATCAATGGTACTGTTTGTTGTTGCCGGTGTATTCAGTACGAAAGTGGTAGGTGTCTGAATGGTCGGGTTGTGATCCATATCCTTATCACAACTGGCCAACAGGGCCAAACCAGCCATCATGCCGGCAAGTATATGAAACTTTTTCATTTTCATTGTTTTGTTTGGTTTGTTTGCCGGGAGGAGACATCCGCCTCCTCCTTCAGCTTTTACAATTAATAACCGGGGTTCTGAGTAAGGTTCTTGTTGGCGTTCATATCATCGTCAGGAATAGCGAACAAGTTGAAGTGCTTGTCGATATTTGTACCATTGGTGGCGCCACCTTTCCAAGCCCAGTTGTAATTGATATTACCGGCGAAGCGGTTGAAACGAATCAGCGTCGAACGGCGATAGCCCTCGAAGTAGAACTCACGGGCCCACTCATCGCAGATGTCAGACAGCGTGTAGCTGGTCTTCTGTGCAGCATGAGCACGGGCACGAAGCTCGTTGAGATATTTGATGCCATCCACCGTTGGAGAACCATTATTCTGACGAGCGGTAGCCTCCGCATAAATCAGATAAGCCTCAGCAACACGGAAGAGGAAGTAGTCTGCGTCGGTGAAATCAGTGCTATGGCCAGCCTGACCATCGGTGTAATAGTTGTTGTACTTACAAGCGGCATAACCATCGGTGAAGGTACCAACATTCTCGTTCTCAAGCTTACGGCCGATATTGCACATCAGCGCACGATCATCCTTGGCAGCGGTGTACATCTGCTTGACCGTAGCATCCGCGGGAGCATCATCATTGGGGAAGAACTTACGGACCATGTCAGGACGCAAGCGGTTACCGCCCCAGCCCTGCGTAGTACCATTACCGATAAGTTCGGAACCATTCTGGGCTATACCCCAGTCCTCTTTACCATTGTTGCTACCTGCCATAATGAAGAGGGAAGTACCCCAGGATGTTGTTACCTTACCATCCTGTGGCAAAGCGAGCAGACACTCCTCGGAAGCACCGTTCTGACCATTGTTGCCCATGAAGAGCTCCTGGTAAGCCGTCCAGTCGCTGGTACTGGCGGTAGTATGCAACTTATACGGAGACTTTGTGATGACCTCCTGAGCATAATAAGCAGCAGAGTCGTATTTCTCCACGCCGGCATAAACCTTTGCGTTCAGGTATATACGGGAAAGCAACAGCTGATCCGTGTATTTGTTAGCACGACCATAGCCACTCTCATTTTCCTTAGGAGTAGAGGTAGGAGCGCTCAGCTTGTTTTCTACATCACGCAGCTCGCTGACAACCCATTTATAGAGATCGGCACGCTTGATCTGCGGAGAAGCCTCGGCAGAGATGGCCGTTGTGAAAGGCACATTGCCCCAGCCGTCCATCAGGATAGAATAGTAGTAGGCGCGGAGGAAACGAGCCTCTGCTGTTTTCTCTTCATCTTGGCCACCATAGGTGTTGATGTACTGGTTGCAATAGTCGATACCGGCATACAGACGATAATAGAAACCTTTCAACATAGGATGAGAGGCATCAAACTTTTCATAATCGAACTCTGAGATACCCGTATCACCCCATCCACAGATAGCCATGTCGGATGTGAGCTCCTGCGAATTGAAGAGCTGACGTACGAAACCGGTAGTACCACCATCCAGACCGTCGATATCGCAGTCGCCATTGGCACCACCCTGACCGGCTACAGCCATGTTGGCGTAGCACTTGTTCAGCAGATTGTCGGCGAGATTCTCACCGCTGGTTGTCGTATTGGGATCAATCGGCGTGACATCAAGGTCACCAGCGCAAGAAGTAAGTCCCAATGCCAGAACAGCAACTGCTGAAGGTATAATATATTTAAAAGACTTTTTCATTGTTGTTTCCGTTAAGGTTTTAGAAATTCAAGCTTAAACCAATGATGAAGGAGATAGGACGCGGATAAACATTGTTGTCGATACCACCATACACCTCAGGATCAATACCTTTGTATTTGGTTATTGTGAACACGTTGTTGACAGTGCCGTAGATACGACCGTCGATGCCCTTATAGCCGCCCGTCTTGAACAAGCTGTTGAAAGAGTAACCAAGTGTGATGTTGTCGCACTTCAGGAAACTTGCGTTCTGTACCCAACGGTCAGAGAGGACTGCAGTTACACCGTAAGATGCCCAGTTGTCATTGATGACGCTCAACAGACGGTTCTGCAGGAAGGAACCATTGACATTCTGCATGATAGCTGCTGTACTGCAGTTGGCCATGCCGGCAGCGAGATCATTGTAAACATAGTTGCCGATGCTTGCACGGAAGTTCATACCCAAGTCCCAGTTCTTATACTCCAGACGAGAGCCTAAGCCCATCGTAACAGGAGCGACCGGACTCTTATAGAAATAACGGTCTGCCTGCGTGATCTGTCCGTCACCATTACGGTCTACGACGACACCCTCGAGAGGCTTGCCATCCTTGTCGTATACCTGCTGATAAACATAGAATGCATTAGCTGTATGACCGACACTCTGTGCCTGACAGTTGTTACCTGTACCGGCAGAGATACCACCGGTCAGCACCACATAGCCGGCCTCGTCACTCATCAACTTCGTAATCTTGTTACGGTTGTAAGTGAAGTTATAGTTGATAGTCCATCTCCAGTCCTTAGTATCCAAAGCGATCCACTTCAAAGAAGCCTCAAAACCAGTGTTGGTCATATCACCAATGTTAGAAGTCACTTTGTTACGGAAGTTAGAACCTGCCGGCACTGTCACTGTATTCAACAGATCAGTGGTCTTACGGTAGTACCAGTCGAAGCTACCGCTCAGACGACGGTCTAAGATGGCCCAGTCAAGACCCAGGTCGTATGTGGTCGTGGTCTCCCAAGTGATATCAGGGTTATAAGCGTTCGGGCGTGCAAGATTATAGTTGCCCACTACATTATAATATGAGCCGTCACCGGAGTTCATCGTATAGTTAGCGATATAACCATAGTCGCCGATACCTTCCTGCTGACCCGTCTGACCATAGCTCATACGATAGTTCAACTCAGACAGCCACTTAGCAGAACGGAGGAAGCTCTCGTCCTTCACCTTCCACATGAAAGAGGCAGATGGGAAGTAGCCCCAGTGTTTCTTAAAGCGAGAAGAACCATCGGCACGGAACGTAGCATTGAGATAGTAGCGGTCGAGGATGCTCCAATTGGCACGTCCGAAGTATGACACGAGGTAATTCTCTGTCTTGTAGTGATAAGGATCCAGGATGCCGTCGCCATCATAGTCTTTGCCATTGTCTTTATAGACAGAACTGAACGTGTTGTTATAAGCATCGTTATACTGCAGCGTGCGCTGATGTTCATTTCTCCAGAAATGAGACTCCTCAGCACCTGCCATAATATCAAAGTGGTTCTTGGACTTGTCGTTGAAGTCGTGTGTGTACATGGCATACACACTACCCTGATAGTTACGCTTCAGAATACGATCGAAGCTATAGCTGCCATAGAAGGAAGCCTCAGGGCTCCAAGGCTGCATATCTGTACGCTGATCACCATAAGCGATATCAATACCGCCGGTAGCGTGCAGATGCAAGTCCTCAAAACCATGCACCATGTAATCAACATCACCACTCATCACCAAGTCGCGGCTGATAGCGCGGTCGTTCTTGCCTTCGAGCAATGCCACCGGGTTCTTAGGAGCATTGGTGTTCTGGAGGTACCACGTTGTCGGGTTCTTCAGAATGGTGACATTGGTCCATGCATAATAGTTGTTGAAATTCTCATGACCTGTGAAGGTGTCGTCCATCACACTATGCGTCGGATCCATATAGATCGCTGAACTTACTGCACTTGTGTTGGCGTAGCGGCTCTTGGCCCACATACCCTTCACATTGACGTTAATCTTCAGATGATTGTCCAAGAGGGTTGGTGTCAAACTCAATGATCCTGTGTAACGCTTGAAGTCGGAAGTCTTCAGAATACCTTGCTGGTCGGTGTAACCACCGCTGACACGGAAAGGAAGTACCTTGGCAATGGTACCACTGACAGAGACACCGTGGTCCTGACTCAGTGCGGTACGGTAGATCTGATCCTGCCAGTCGGTATTGGCATTACCCAGCAGGCTGTAAGCCTCACTGTCCTTCCCATACTTCTCCTCAATGAAACTGCGATACTCATCACCGTCCATGACATCGAGGGTCTTACGCTTCTGGCTTACCGTGAAGCTACCGTTATAAGATACCTTCAGGCCTCCGTGACCTTTCTTCGTGGTAATGATGATGACACCATTAGAACCACGGGAACCGTAGATGGCGGTTGCAGAAGCATCCTTCAACACCGTGAAACTCTCGATATCCTGCGGGTTGATCATAGACAAGGGGTTGGACAGTCCCTTGACACCATTGTCATCCATAGCGATACCATCGATGACATACAACGGGTTGTTACTTGCGTTCAGAGAAGCGCCACCACGAATACGAATGGTAGAGCCGCCACCTGGCGTACCACCATCACTGATGACAGAGACGCCGGCCACCTTACCCTCGATCATATCTTGGGCATTGACGACCAGACCTTTGTTCTTGGTATCCGGAGCAAGCTGTGCTACCGAACCCGTCAAATCTTTTTTCTTGGCCACACCGTAACCGATGACCACGACATCGTTCAGGGTCTTGGAATCATCCTGCAGCGTGATGACGGCACCGTTGGCGGCTGCCACCTTCTGCGGAGTCATACCGATGTAAGTAATGGTGATCTCTGTACCGGGGGCTACATTAATGGAATAGTTACCATCGAGGTCGGTAACACCCACCGCCTTACCGTTGGCAGTAATGGTGGCACCCATGACAGGCTCGCCGGCAGCATCTTTCACTTGTCCCTTGATGGCACCTGACTGGGCCCAGGAACTGGCCGCTAAGAGCAATCCGCCCGTAAGGACGAGGGCTCTGCGTGGCATTTTGAATTTTACCTGCTTCATCATTTGCTTTTAAATTAAGATTGGTATATTTATTTTGATATTTTTCTTATAGTATTTTCACTATCAGCCTTCTTGTTTTAAGCTTTCGTGTGCAAAGATAGGTGGTTTTGCTTGATGTGTATCAAGTTTTAACACAAAAGTGCAAAAAGCATTGTGCAATCGGTTGCGCAAGACAAGCCCCACGTTGTTTATGTTGTTTATGTTGTCCTTGTTGTTGGAAACTCGACAACAACGTTGGCGGAAATCCTATCGATTGTTTTTCCAACAACTCTGACAACCTATACAACATAAAACAACTTTTGTCGCTATCGCTCCTTCTTCGAAACATTATTTCAGCCACCTACACTTTTTTGCGTTAAGCCATTTCAATTGCCGGTTATCCGCATGAGGGCAGCCTCGGAGAGGCTGAATGCACGAATGTGCGCAATATTATCCTTATAACTTCATTGCGCGCCAAAGGCGCATTCAGCCTCTCCGAGGCTGGGCATCAAGTAACTCGCCGCAGTCCACAACCCCAGACTACGGTCGCTATCGCTCCCTTAGTCTGGGGTTATGGAAGATTGTGCCTCTCCGAGGCACTTTCCTACTCGGAAGCGAAAGAAAATATGACGCTATCGCGTACGCGTAGCGCCTCGCGCAATCGTTTACTCACAAATAATCTTAAATTGATATAGGTCATGCAAAGAGGTAATAATATGTTTCGTAACTTCGTAGCGTCAATCAGTACACATTATTATATAAGCATTAATACAGTCGGACATAAGAGAAACAAACAACAATAAATAATCAGATTATGAAACGCATCTATTCTTTTCTCGTTGCGCTTTTTGCGCTCGCAGCCATGCCACTCGGTGCTTTTGCACAAGGCTGGCCGGCCAACTACGGCGGCGTGATGCTCCAGGGATTCTACTGGAACAGTTTCAGCGACACGCAGTGGTCAAACCTCACTTCGCAGGCCGACATGCTGTCGAAATACTTCAACCTCATCTGGGTACCGCAGAGTGGTTATTGCAACACAACATCGAACAACATGGGTTACTACCCCATCTACTGGTTCAACCAGAAGAGTGCCTTCGGTACTGAGGCCGAGCTCCGCACGATGATCAAGACCTTCAAGGATAAAGGCACGGGTATCATCGCCGATGTCGTCATCAACCACAAAAACGGAGCTACTAAATGGTGCGACCTCGCCAACGAGACGGTGACGGGTCAGAATACGGGCAAGACCTACTCTGTTTCCTGGGACCACACCAACTATACACAGATCTGTAAAGACGACGAGGGCAATACGAATAAGTCCTCTGAAGCCTATGGCAAGATCAAAGGTGCCGGCGACACGGGACTCGGCGATGGCGGATGCCGTGACCTTGATCATACGAATGCAACGACGCAGGCTAACATTAAAACTTACGAAGATTATCTCTTGAACGAACTGGGCTACACCGGTTTCCGCTACGACTTCGTGAAAGGCTACGATCCAAAATATATCAAGCTTTACAACGAATCCTCCAAGCCCACCTACTCCGTAGCTGAGTACTGGCAAGGCTCTGTGACTGACACAAAGAGTGGCGATCATCCCTTTGGTGGCGTGAAAGACTGGGTGGAGGCTACCGGCTATACAAGCGCGGCTTTCGACTTCCCCATGAAATACTTCATTGAGAGTGCATTTGCCAACAGCAACTGGAGCTCTCTGGTCAACTACACGAGCAAGACCCTTGCCGGTGTCAATCCGCAGTATGCCGTGACCTTCATCGACAACCACGACACATCCGACCCTCACGAGAATCCGGATCAGTTGCGCGCAAACATTGCTGCAGCCAACGCTTATCTGCTCGCCATGCCCGGCACACCGTGCATCTTCCTCAAGCACTGGCTGAGCTACAAGACGATCATCAAGAAATGTATCCTCGCCCGCAAGCTCGCTGGAATCACGAACACAAGCAGTGTGACGACCTCTTCTGCTGTCACTAACGGTTATGTGCTCGGCGTAAAAGGCTCCAACGGCAGCGTGCTTCTCCTCTTAGGTACTCCTACCTATGACACGACCGGTTATCAACTTGTCTGCGAAGGTGACAACTTCAAGTATTATGTCTCTGACGGCTTGGATATCTCCGGCATCACCAGCATCAAGGACGAAACAACACATACCATCCCTTCATTCTGCAAGGTAAACAGCGGCGAAACCTGCGCCTTCTTCGAGCAACCAACATCGAGCGCATGGTCCGGTACGATCTATTGCTGGGCATGGGACTCCAAAGGTAACTACACGGGTGGCTCATGGCCTGGTATGGCTTGCACGAAGGTAGGCACTACCGATGACGGCAAGACCGTATGGAAATGGACATGGAGCGGAAAATACACCGGTTCTACAGCCTCTACACCTACGGGTATCATCTTTACGAACAAGACGACCGGCTCGAGTCAGACCAACGACATGACGTTCAAGAACGGCAACTACTATGGCGTAGATATCGTCTACGGCAATGTCATCGACAATGCAACAGGCATCCGTAACATCAACGCTACTACGACCTCTTCTGATCCTTCCTGGTACACACTCTCCGGCGTTCGCCTCAGCAAGGAGCCCACGCAGAACGGAGTGTATATCCATCAAGGCAAGAAGGTGGTGAAATAAAGGCCTCTCCCCTTCTCCCTCCCCCGTAGGGAGGGAGAAGGCAATACCAAGGCGCCCAAAAGGCTCTTCCGGTTTCCAAGTTAAAGAGTGCCTCGGAGAGGCACAATTTTTCATAACCCCAGACTAAAGGAGCGATAGCGACTGCAGTCTGGGGGCGGGTGTTGAGAACGGATTAACTGACCTCCAGCCTCGGAGAGGCTGAATGCGCCTTGGCGCGCTATAAATACATTGCGCACTATCGTGCAGTCTGCCTCTCCGAGGCAGGAGGTCAGTCAAACAGGCTCTCACAACCCACCCCAGTCTGCGTCGCTGCGCTCCTTAGACTGGGGTTATGAATAATTCAGCCTCTCCGAGGCTGCCAGCGCCATTGCCCGCCAGTCGCCAAACGATTGTTTAACGGTCGACAAGCGATTGTTTGTCGTTCGACGAACAATTGTTTGTCGTACGACGAACAACGACAACGAAATTAAAACCAAACAACATGAATATTTTAAAACAACGACAACACAAAGGAATCTACACGCTTGCGTGTGGACTATTGATGCTTCTCACTTGTTCAACGGCTTCGGCACAAAAGTATGTAGGTGGCGACATCTCTATGCTGCCCGCCTATGAGAAGGCCGGGGCAACTTACTACACGCACAGTGGGCAGAGCATCTCCGATGTGATCACTTATTTCAAAGAGGAAGGGATGAACGCCATGCGCGTACGCCTCTTCGTCAATCCTACTAAGCAGACGACGAATGAGAGCAACGGCACCTATACATGGGTCACGGATGACAATGTGTGCCAAAACCTCAGTTGGGTGGAGAGCTTGGGCAAGCGCATCAAGGACGCTGGACTGAAGTTCATGCTCGACATCCATTATTCCGACACGTGGGCCGACCCGGGGAAACAATGGACACCGGCTGCGTGGGCTTCGCTCAGCGACGATGACCTCGCCACAAAGGTCTATGACTATACGAAAGATGTACTGACTCAGTTGAAAGCTGCCGGTGCAGAGCCCGACTTTGTGCAGACTGGTAACGAGATCAGCTACGGCATGCTGTGGGGACGCCCCGGAAGCACACTCTATCAGTGCTGGCCATCATCTTCAAACAACTGGTCTCGCTTTGAGAAACTACTCGGTCAGGCTACTAAAGCTACGCGTGAGGTCTGCCCCGATGCAAAGATTATCCTGCACGTAGAGCGTGTGTCAACATCACAGCAGAACGACAACAAGAGCTATGCAGCCCTGAAATATTTCTATCAGCAGATGGCAACGGCAAAGATCGACTATGACATTATCGGTCTAAGCTATTATCCGTATTTCCATGGTCCAGTGTCAGAGATTGAAGGCGCCATCAATTATCTTGAAACAGCATACCCAAGCAAAGACATCATGATTGTGGAGACAGGCTATCCGTATGCGTGGGCAGTGCCTGGATCCATAAGCAGTTATGCAAATAAGACATTCACAGAGGATATGCAGAAAGAGTATACAGACAGTCTCATCACAATGTTGAACAAGCACAGCAAGGTGACAGGTCTGTTCTGGTGGTGGCCTGAATACAATGCCAAGGGCACAAGTCTGAGTGGCTGGTATAACGCTCCACTCTTCGACAGTCGGACAGGCTACGCAACCTCTGCCGTATCATCCTTGAAGAACTTCCTGACGTCGTCTACAGGTATCAAGGCGGTAAAAAGCAATGGAGTCTCTCTCGATGACTCCTACTATAACCTTGCCGGGCAGCGTGTCAGCAAGCCGCAGCAAGGGGTGTATATCCATCAAGGGAAAAAGGTGGTGAGATAAGGCCTCTCCTCTAATCAACCCCTTTCATTTTCCCCGTTATCGGGGGCCAGGAATCCCGTAAGGAGGGAGAGCCTCACCCCGTAAGAAAGAAACAGCCTCGGAGAGGCACAATGCACGACAGTGCGCATCATTTTGATAGCGCGCCAAGGCGCATTCAGCCCCTCCGGGGCTGGAGCTCAGTGAATCCGCACTCAGCCTAAAAATAACACAAAAAAAATCCGGCAATGACCGAGGTCATAAACCGGATTCGAATGAAAGGAGGAAGTGGTACCTCTTGGAGTTGAACCAAGGACACATGGATTTTCAGTCCATTGCTCTACCACCTGAGCTAAGGCACCAAGTTGCAATGTTGTT